>Ga0268266_10000271_pt1 | contig 85685 bp, 75 predicted proteins | sample KBSS13metaG_FD_190356 | JGI IMG/M metagenome (GOLD analysis project Ga0268266, IMG submission 190356) | Switchgrass rhizosphere microbial communities from Kellogg Biological Station, Michigan, USA - KBS S1-3 metaG (SPAdes) (version 2) | ecosystem: Host-associated > Plants > Roots > Rhizosphere...
AACGGGGCGGTGCGCGGTCGAGCTCTGCCTTGAGATGACGCTATTTACAGGACTCATACACCGACATTGGTCTCGAGCATTGACCGTTGCGATTCCCGCCGCCTACGGCGTGGCGCTGCTCGTCTACGCACATCGCATCGGCACGGCCGATTACGACCAGTTCCTCGTCTTTCACGAGCTCCAGTATTGGAACGCCAGCCTGTTCGGCCTGGCTAAACAGTGGACTCCGGTCATGTGTTCCGGCCTGTCGCTCGCGGGCGAGCCGCAGGTCCCCTTCGCTTCCCTGCCGATGTTACTCGGCTATGCCTTGGGGCCACTGTGGGGCATCGTCGCCGGCAACATCGCCTACTTCATTATCGGTTGGATCGGAGCCTACTTATATACAGGACTGTGGGTGACCCAGAAGGCGCGCCGCGCGCTCACGGCCTCGTTGTTCATCGGCAATGGCTTCTTCATCTGCCGCCTGGTGCACGGCCACCTGGATTTCATCCCTTTCGCGGCGCTGCCGCTCGCCCTTTGGACCCTGCACCGTGTCATGGACCCTCCCATCGACGAGGGCGCCGGAGTGCGCTCGATCCTGTCCGTCGCGTGGCTCGGTGTCCTGTTCACCCTGGTCATCGACGGGTCGCCCGTTGCAATCATCCACTGGCTCTTCTGGATCGCGATCTACAGTGCCGTACTGAGCTACGTGCGCCGCTCGCCGGCGCCCCTGTTGACGTTCATCGCGGCCTGCGGCATCACAGCCATCCTGGATGCCGGCTACCTGTGGCCGATGCTCCGGGCACAGTCCGACTTCCCCCGCCTGACCGCGGACACGTTCACCGGCCCATGGTCGCTGCCGTGGTTCATGTTGATTCCCATGCGGGGCAAGGTCCTGCCCGCCAACGGCACGGGGATCGAGCTCAGCGTATTCATCGGCCCGGTGCTGTTCTACCTCGTCTGGCGTTATCGGCGTGCCCTGCTGGAGGAGCTCCCCCGTGAGCTGCGGTTGCCGCTGCTGGTGGTCAGTGTCGTGTCGATCTGGCTCGGCATGGGGAGTCTGCACGTCGCCCACGTGCCGGTGTGGCTGAGCCCGTTCGACTGGCTACGGCCGTTGCCGGGCTTCCGCTCGATCGGCGTGACGGGACGCTACTGGGGTTTTCTGGCGCTACCGCTCAGCATGCTGGCCGCCTCCGCCTTGTGGCGCTACGCGCATACAGAGCTGCCGACACGGCGCTCGGCGATGTTGATCGCCAGTGCCTTCCTGATCCAGATGGGCTTCCAAGGAGAATCTCTGCTTGCCGCATGGTGGCCTTCGCACGTGGTGCAATCTGATGTCGCCCTGGAAGGCCTGTTCGATGGCAAGCTCGAGCGCATCGCCACCGTGATGAACCCGGGGACGGCAGCCGACCCTCGCATGCAAGGCGAGGTCATCTCGCCGCTGCGGGCGGTCACCAACTGCTATGACATGGACAACTTCACCCGCGCCGAGGTGAGCAATGGCACCAACCTCATCAAGAAGGTACACACCGACTCCACCACGGACATACCGCTCGATGGCGGGTTCATAACCTGGAACAGAATCCGGCTCCTGACCGCGGCAGCGCCCGAAGACGCTGCTGCGCTCGCCGATCTCGGCTCCACACTCCACATCGAGTTGAACCAGGCCTATCACACCGGTTGGCGCTCGACGAGCTGCACGCTCGAGCGTGGCCCCAACGACAACCTCGTGGCGAGTTGCCCCGTCGAGAAACTCGCGGCAGGGCCGGTCGACCTCGTCTTTTCCGACCCGGTGAGCGAGCTCGGTGCGCGCGTCTCTCTCAAGGCGGCTTTCGTGTTGGGAGTTTCAATATCGCTCCTGACTCTCGCGGCATTGGTACCGCGTCGCCGGCCGGTCGTCGCACCAACCCCCAGCCGCTAGGAGCCCGGCACCTACTGTTGGTATCCGCAAAACGACGTACGTTTGCGGAGACAATTACGCACCGCGCAAACGAAATGCTAACGTCCGCGTCAGTCTTCGTGGACTCGAGTGCTTTGCCAGGGCGGTTGCAGTGGACGCAATTAACAAGAAACTTTTCGTTCCGGGTTCATCTGGTTGGATTCTTCTTTGCATAGCGTCGGCGGCGACGCTCCCGATGGCGGCCTCCGCGAGCGATGCGGCCGCGGCACGGGATCTCATGCAATCCAGTGGCTGCTTCAAGTGTCATGCCGTCGACAAGAAGAAGGACGGACCCGCGCTGCGCGACGTCGCGGCTAAGTACAAAGGCGTAGGCGACGCGGAAGACAAACTCATCTACCACGTGACGAGCGGGGAGATGGTGAAGTTTGAAGACGGGCACGAGGAGCACCACAAGAAGGTGAAAACCGAGAGCCCGAAGGACACCCGCAATCTCGTCCAGTGGATCCTCACCCTACCGGGCGGCACCAAGTACTGAGTCTTCGGCTCGCTCCGCCGCAATCCGTCCTGGCCCCAACCGACATACGAGTATGGCGACACCACTTCGCACGCTGTTGTTTCTTATGCTGCTGGCTATCGGCTCCACGGTGGTAGCCCTGGCAGATGAGCCCGACCGGTCCCTGCAGGCAGACCACGTCTGCACAAAATGTCATGACGAGTCCGAAGCCAAGCCGGTGCTCTCCATCTACAAGACCGCGCACGGAGTGAAGGCGGATGAGCGGACTCCCGGCTGTCAGTCCTGTCACGGACCGAGCGAGGCGCACGTCAAAAACGCCACTGGCGCCTCGACGCGCCCGCCGGTTGACGTTGATTTCCGACACGGGTCCGCCACCTCGACCGCCGCGCAGGCCAAAACCTGCCTCGGCTGCCACGAGAACGGCCAGCGCACCAACTGGATGGGCAGCGAGCACCAGCGCAGCGACATGCCGTGCACCGCCTGTCACGAGATCCACACTGAGCACGACCGGGTCCTGGCGACGACGACACAACCTGACGTGTGCTTCACCTGTCACAAAACCCAGCGTGCCCAGATCCATCGGATCTCCACGCATCCCATCCTCGCGGGAAAGATGGACTGTTCCGATTGCCACAACCCGCACGGATCCAACGGTCCGAAATTGATGGTGAAGAACACTGTCAACGAGACCTGCTACACCTGCCATGCGGACCGGCGCGGCCCCTTCCTTTGGGAGCACTACCCGGTCAGTGAAGACTGCACCAATTGCCACACACCGCATGGCTCCAACAACACTCCGCTGCTGAAGACGCGGGCCCCCTGGCTTTGCCAGGAGTGTCATACGTCGGATCACTCGGGAGCCCTCAACAGCGGCGCGAATCTGCCCAACGGGGCGGCCACCACCATCGGCGGCATGCTACCGCCAGGCGCCCAATCCCCACGGTCGCAGACCAACGGCCGCAACTGCCTGGGCTGTCACCCGATGATCCACGGCTCGAACAATCCGGCTGGCGCGCGCTTCAGCAAGTAGGGACGGACGATGAAGACCTATCGGAGATTCTGGGTGAGCCAGGTTTTGCTGGCGAGTGTGCCTGGCGCCGTGCTCACTACAGCGGCGCACGCCGCCGACAGCTCGGGGGTAGATCCGGCGGTGGCGGAGCTCACTTGTCCGCGCAGCACCGTGGACCTGGGCGCCGGCTACGTCAGTCAGAGCTCGGCCAAGTTCGGACAATACAACGGACTGGCGAAGTCAGGCGCCTTTGCGCTTGGCGATGTGGACCTGCGCGGCGGGGGGAGCTACGACTCCAACAGCGCCCTGCGGTGGCACCTGGAGGGAAATGACCTCGGGCTCGACACCCGCCAGGGCCGATTCGACCTCCGTGACCAGGGGCTGTTCAAATTCAACCTGGGTTACGACGACATCCGGGACAACCTCTCGGATACGTACCAGACACCCTACCAGGGGTCCGGCTCGACCTTGCTCAGTCTCCCGGGAAACTGGGTCAAGCCGGTCGTACCCCAGGTGAATCCGACCGGCCTGAACTTCCGCAGCCTGTCTCCAACCGCCGGCCAGGCTAATGCGATCGGCGCCAACGGCACTGTCGTTTCACCCACGCCGGCGCAGCTCGCAACGTTGAGCGAGGTCGTAGTCAACGACGCGGGGGCCTACCACCATGTGGACCTCCACACCGACCGGAAACGGGATGACCTCGGCTTCGAGGTGAATCTCAGCAAACACCTGGAGCTCACGGGCAGCGTGCGCCGGGAGACGCGTAACGGACTGGAGCCCATTGGCGCGGTCAGCTCGGCGGTCGCCGAAAACTCCGTGATCCTGCCGAACGTCATCGACACCACGACCGACCAGTTCAACCTGGGGCTGCAGTACGGGCGCCCCAAGGGCTACTTCCAGGTCGGCTACTACGGATCGATTTTCACCAACCACGCTCACAGCCTCTCGTGGCAGGACCCGAACGACCCGAACCGACTGGGCACCCTTGGCACCGCGCCCAGCAACCAGTTCCATCAGTTCAACCTCGGTGGCGGCTACAACTTCTCCTCGCGCGTGAAAGTCACAGGGGATGTGTCCTACGGACGCAATACCCAGAACGAAGCCTTCATCACCGATGCCTCGATGCCCCTGGGGATACCGGAGAGCTCGCTGCACGGCCTCGTCGTAACCGAAGCGGCCAATTTGAAGCTGGTGATGCGACCGGCGTCCAAGCTGAACGTCATCGTCCACTACAAGTACGACAACCGGCAGAACCGCACGCCGATCAGGACTTTCGTGTTCTATGACGTGAACATACCCAAGGGCGCCACCGCGTCCTCGTTCAACGGCGCGCTCGGGCTCGCGCCCAACACCCTCGGCAGCAACGTCAACATCTTCGACAACCGCCCGCTGAGCACGAAAAAGAACCAGGCCAACCTGGATGCGGACTACACGCTGCGGCCCGGCCAGAAGCTCGGGGCGGGATTCGAGTGGCAGGACACCCGGCGCAATTGTGACGGCGCGTGGATCAATTGCGTCAGTGCCGACAACCTGGTCGAGAGGACGCTGCACACTGACTGGCACGCCTCGTGGCTCGACAGCCTCACTACGGGAATGAACTACTCTTACGCGCAGAGACGCGTCACGTACGACTCCAATGCGTGGCTGGCGCTGGTCCCGATGGCGAACGTTGTCCCCGGCGCGCCTACTGTCGGCGCAACGACCAGCGCCTACGGATACCTGCTCCAGACGGGGCTGACCGGATTCGGCCCCCTGGCCGGCTTTCCCGCGACGCCGCTGACGGGCAACGCGGCCATCTTTTCGCCGAACAACAATATCGTGCCGCAGTCTCTATACGGCGCCCGCGACAACGTGAGCGAGATACCCGGTATGCGGCGCTTCGATGAAGCCAGCCGTAATCGCAACCGGGTCCGCGCATCACTGGATTGGCAGGCGACCGAGCGATTCTCCACCCAGGGATCGCTCGAGTTGAGCGACGACCACTACATCCAGTCGACCTACGGCCTGCAAAGGGCGACCAACTGGGCCGCCAGCCTCGATACGACTTATGCGGTCAGCGACCGGCTGTCGGCCAGTTTCTTCTACACGCACGAAGACCAACGCTCCCGCAGCGCCGGCAATGCCTACGGAAGCAACAGCAACACGGCCTTTGTCGGCAAGGCCGGCAACACGGTCGTCGCGGGAGGGTGCTTCAACACCGTCCTGGCGAAAAACCAGAACGCCAAGGTCGATCCCTGCCTGAACTGGGGAGCGGACATGATCGACCGGGCCGACACGGTCGGCTTCTCACTCCTGAAGAAGCAATTCCTCTGGCGCAGACTCGACTTGAGCGGCGATGTGGTGTTCTCGAGGGCCCAGACCAACGTCGACCTCCGCGGTGGAAGTTACGCCAACAATCCGTTCGCGCTGGCGGGTGGCCCGGCCCTCGCGGCCGGCGTACCGGCCATCTTCTACATACCGGCAGCCAACCTGCCCGCCGTGACGACCCGGACGCTGGATTTGCGGCTGACCGGCAGGATCAACGTCAGCAAGTCGGCTGACCTGCGCGTGTTCTATGAGCTCCAACGGTTGAAATCCACCGACTACGCCTATGACGGCATGCAGTTCGGGACCGGCACGGAGCAACTGCCGACCCTCGAGCTGGCGCCCAACTACACCGTGCACGTAGTCGGACTGGCCTTCGGCTATCACTTCTGACGTTCGCCTGTACCATGGCTAGCGCCGGCTCCAGCCACCCTGCCCTGACGCGGGCCATTCACTGGACCACGGTGGTCGCTATCCTCATTGCCGTGGCGGCCTTATTCGCCCGCGATGCCATCGAGGATCGGGAATGGAGGCAGTTCCTGTTGGGGGTACACCGGCAACTCGGCCTGCTCGTACTCGTTGGCGCGGGTGTCCGGATCGCCTTGCGCCTGCGTCGCGGCCTTGCCGATCACGCCCCTGACATGGCCACCGTCCTGAGATGGGCCGCGAAGACAGCGCATGTCTTCATGTATGGAGTGTTGCTCGCACTGCCGCTGCTCGGCTGGGCCGTCACCAGCGCGCATGGCATCTCGCTGACCTTTCTCGGAGGTCTACCTCTACCCAGGTTCCTGGAGGCCGACTCCGAGTTGGCGGATACGTTGACCGACTACCATGTCTGGCTGGCCTGGGGCCTCCTGGCGCTGGTCACCGCTCACGTCGTCGCCGCGCTATGGCATCACTTCATACGGCGTGACGGCGTCCTGCGTGCCATGCTGCCGAAGCGCCCTCAGAACTCCATCAGGTCCTTGCCGACGACCACCGGCCCCGAGTAAAGGGTCTTCACCCCGGCGATATAGGCGGCCTCGTTCGGGGCGGCTCCGCCGTTGACGAGGTGCGACAGCACGACGAGCTTCACGCCGGCGTCATGGGCGACCTGGCCGACCTGCTCGGCCGTGCTGTGCTCGGTCCGCATGTGGTTCATCAGCCGCTCCAACTGCTTCGGCTGGGAGTTGGAGCGTAGGGTCCGCTCGATCGCGGCCAGGTCGATGACCTCGTGCACGAGGATATCGGCACCCTTGGCGAAGTCCGACATGACATGTCCGCACTCCCCGGTATCGCCGCTGAAGACAATGACCCGATCGGGAGTCTGGAAGCGGAAGGCGAACGACTTCTGCCACCCGTAGCCCGGCGTACCCTTGTCGAAGTGATAGTGGCAGTTCTCGACCGCCGTCACGTGGACGTTACCATCCTCGTAAACCAACCCCGAACCGCCGATGTCCTTGGCCCGCATGGTGCTCTCGGCCGGCACACGACTGCTCTCCATCCAGTGCGAGGCGACATTCGGGGCAAAGTACTGCAGGTAGCCCTTGAGCATGGACTGTGTCCCGGGCGGACCGTACACAGTAATCGCCTTCGTATTGCCGTTCGTCCACGCGAGACCCATCAATGTGCCCCAGTCGGCATTGTGGTCATCGTGATTGTGGGTAATAAAAATCTCGTGGATGTCGGCTGGTGCAAAGTGCACCAATGAGAGCTGCCGCGCGACACCATTCCCGGCATCGATGAGGTAAGGCTTCCCCTTGACGACCAGCAGGTTCGCCGGCTCGGCCCGCTCCGGGTTGACCCGCGGCCCGCCTTGGGTGCCCAGCAGGATGAGCTTGGTCACGTCTGACTTGGCGGGAGTTTCCGCGGCCCCCGCGACCGACACGGCCGCGAGGCCGCACAACACCGTCACAACCCACGAGGAAACCTTCATTGGATCTCACTCGCCCTCAACGTGGGATGTAACCTTCCACCCGCTGTTGCCGATACTCCGTCATCGAGATGATTCGCTGCGCGCGTGTATCCCAGAGGATGCAGTCCAACGCACCGAGAACTTCGGACAACTTCACGCGGGTGACGCGCCCAAACAAGTGCTGATACTCGTCATGACACTTGACCAGCCGATAGTTCGGAATGCTGGCGGACAGGTGATGGATGTGGTGGTAGCCGATATCGACGGTAAACCAATTCAGCCAGTAAGGGAGTACCAGAAAGCTCGTGCCCTCGATCGCGCCGGTATCGTAATCCCAGTGCACGTCGTCGCTCGCATAGGAATGCTCGAAGTTGTGCTGGACGGTGAACAGCACGATGCCGGCACCGCCCGCAATCGACACGGTCAGCACATAGATGAAGAAGAACAGCCCCGTGCCGCATGCAAAACACATCAGCACCCACACGCTCAGCAGCACGAGATTGTTGACGAGCATGTGCCGATACTCGCGGACCGACTTCCAATAGCGCGTCTTATAGCTACGTACGTATTCCTGCACAGACCCACCGGGCCGCGCCAGCTTCTCACGCACCACGTGGCACAACAGCCCGATGCTCCCTTTCAGCCAGGTAAACCGCGGGTTGAAAATCAGATAAATGAAACCGGCGAGCGGGGCGGCTACGACGCCACACTTGAAGCGGTACAGCCACTGCTGACCCTGGCCCAGTGCAGCGTATTCGTCCACTGACAGGGTCGTGTAAGGTCCCCGGTACTTGTCCCAGTTCCCATTGTGCGCATGATGGTAGTTATGGTGCTGCGCCCAGACGAACTGGGGCATTCCTGATACGACACCCAGTAGAAATCCGACCAGGCGATTGAGCTGGCGACTGCGGAACAGGCAACCGTGGCCGCAATCGTGCATCAGCCCGAAGGCGCGCAGCGTAAACAGGCTGATGAGCAGCATGAGCCCGGCTGTGAGCCAGGGGGACTGGCCGGCAGTGCGCACCGCGGCAAACCAAAGCAACGCGAAAGGCACCAGGGTCGTGACGACCTGGGTCAATCCTTTCAGGTCACAGGACCTCGCATAGCGACCGATCATGGCGCACTTCTGCTGGCCCAGAGACTCGTTCGACACCACTATAAACCACCCCCAAACGCGCGAGAGGCTGCTGTAGTTGTAAGAGAGCGCAACCTTCCCGAGCACAATCGACGAAGTATGGTGCATCGAACACCACGGCACCACCGTGATGCACTCATCAGCCCTGTGACGTGACACATAAAAGAAAGCAGTTGGAAGTGGCGCGATTTGCGGACGCACAGGCCTCACGTCCGCGTCTATGGCTCTTCTACAACAACAGCGCGGAGCGCCTGCAGAGCGTGGAAACCAGTGTCGTGTGGCAGACAGCCTACAGACCGTGGCGCCCCTGAACGATGCACGGTGGCGATTCCTTTATGTGGGAACCAGACTCTCCGCAATGTGCGGTAACCGCACACCGGGATCGCGTTACGCTCACCGGAGTCGCCACGATGAGTCAGGTTCTGAGGATGTCTGGTGTTGGCGCACCCGGAACGGCACGCCACCGGGAGCTTACAATTCCATAACAAGCCGGGCGCCGTGTAGCCTGTCGGCGGATTGGTACAATGCCCAGCGGCAACTTCCTTGTACCAAGTGAGGTCGCGTGTCCAAGGCCAGCAGCTCCTACGAGCTCACCCTCAGCCCACGTCCGCCCGAGCAGACATTGACGACCTGGCTCTACGGGGAGCTGCGTCGCGCCATTCTCGACGGCCGGCTGGCGACGGGAACCCGGCTGCCGGCCTCGAGAGACTTTGCCGTTCAGCACGGACTCTCCCGAGGAACGGTCGTCAGTGTGTTCGAGCGCCTGCAGGCGGAAGGCTATGTTTCATCCCGTGTTGGGTCGGGCACGAGCGTGAACCGACTCGCGCCGGTCAATGCGGCCCGGATCCAGCTACGCATACCTCCCGCTTACATCCGTCGTGCCGCCGCCGCTTATGTGCGGCCGAAGCCCTGGACGAACCGGGTTCCCTCAGAGGGCCTGCGCCCGTTCGGCATGCGCGATGCCGCCGTCGACAAATTCCCGGCAAAGCTTTGGGGAAGCATTGCGGCAAAGCGCTCCAGGTCCTTCGCGGCTTGGCTGCGGACGCAAGACGACGGCCGTGGCTACCGCCCACTGCGGGAAGCAATCACACACTACCTGTCCATATCGCGCGGCGTCCGGTGCAGCCCGGACCAGGTCCTCATCGTCTCCGGAATCCAACAGGCGCTCGACCTGGTGGCGCGCGTGCTCCTGAAGCCGGGCGAGCCCGTCTGGATGGAGGATCCCGGTTACTTCGGAGCCAGCATCGCCTTCGGCACGGTGGGAGCCCGGATCATCCCCGTTCCGGTCGACGCGCAAGGCCTGGATGTCAGTGCCGGAATCAAGTTATGCCAACGCGCGAGAGGCGCCTACGTCACACCCGCCCACCAGTTTCCGCTCGGCATGACCCTGTCCCTGGAGCGGCGGACGGCGCTGCTCGCCTGGGCCTCACGCACCGGCGCATTCATCATCGAGGATGACTACGACAGCGAATACCGGTTCGAGGGCCGTCCCGTACCGGCCTTGCAGGGGCTGGACGAGAATTCGAACGTGATCCTGGTTGGATCCTTCAGCAAGCTGCTCTTTCCTTCGCTGCGCATCGGTTACGTGGTTGCACCTGCCGCCCTGGTGAATCTCTTCCGGGCCTTCCGCTACCGCACCGACTTGCGCAATCTCAGTCTCGAGCAGGCGGTGCTGGCTGACTTCATCAGCGCCGGACACCTGGGACGACATCTGAGCCGCATGCGCAATCTGTACGCCGCTCGCCTGGCAGCGTTACGCGAAGGCGGGCAGCAGCATCTGCGTGGCCTTCTGGAGATCTCCGATGTACGAGCCGGACTCTACACCGTCGGATTCCTCGCCAACGGCATGGACTCGTGGCAGGCCGAGAAAGCGGCCGCGGCGCGCGGAATCGAGGTCGTCGCGTTGGATCGCTACACGTTGAGCCGCCCCGATCCGAAAGGGCTCCTGCTAGGCTTCGGTGCCTTCGATGAGAGCGTCATCCGCAAGGGCCTGTTGCAGCTTGCCGCGGTACTGGAGCGGAAGAATCCGAAGCAGCCGCGGGTACGGCGCGCCCTCGCCGACTGACTGTCGTCTTACTTGCTGGCGGCGGCACCTACCGCGGGAGCCGCCGAATAGCTCTCCGCAAAGCCGGCGCGATCGTTGGTCACCGTCATGGCACCCTGCTTTGTAATCGCGACTTCGATCGAGGCGTGGGCATCGTTCGCAGCGGTCGGGTTCGCGATGTAGGACTCGGCAACATTGTGCCCGGCGCCCGCCTTCTCGCCGAAATGCAATTGCCACAAGCGCTTGAGTCGGGGTGAATGGGACACCGTCTCATAGGTCTCCGCATCTCCCCCCTTATTCGCACCGTTGTCCATGACGGCGACCCTGGGCTCGAGGGCCTGTAACAGCGCCGGGCTGCTACTGAGATTGCTGCCATGGTGGGAGACAATCAGGAGGTCCACCGGTCCCACTTTGTCATTGGGACACACGAGCTCCTTCTCCATGTTCCAGGTCAAATCCCCCAGGGCCGCGATGCGTGTCTGCCCAAACCTCATCACGACGCCCACGGACCGCGAATTCTCCTCGCCACCATCCACGTCCTTGGGTTTCATGTCGGCACACTCCGCGATCGCCTCACCGGCGCCCGGTAGAGCGTGATCTATCGTAGCGTGGTCACTCGTGACCACGGTCAATTCCAACGAACCGATTTTGAGTGTATCGCCCGGTTTGAGCGCGCGATGTGGGCGCCCGTGAATGGCCTCGAGGTACTTCGGGTATAACGTCGCCGGCTGCATCGCCACGAAGGCCGGCTTTACATCGGCTGGCGGAGTTTCTCGATTCGGGCCGTGGTCGAGCACCGTGCCGACCGGAAATTGACTGATCAGCTCGGCCAAGCCACCCACGTGATCGACGTGATAGTGCGTGATCAACACGTAGTCCAACTTCGACAGGCCATGGCGACGCGCGGCGGCGACGATGCGCTGCGCGCTGTCGGGATCCTTGGCTCCGAAATCCGCGGGCCACCCGGTGTCAATGAGCAGCGACTTATGCTCGGGCGTGATGTACAGCGTGGCGGCTCCGCCTTCGACATCAATCGCGTCGATGAGCAACTTGTCCCGGTCAGCCGGCGCCGGCGCGGCCTGCGCCAGACCCCATAGACCCAACACGCCCAGGGCCATCCCACGCATACCTTGCATCATGTTGCTCTCCTCAATGCCTCTCGGGCAAGGCGAAACTATACAGGGTGTTACCCGCTGCGATCGCCACGAACTGCGTACCATCGACGCTATAACTCATCGGCGAGGCTGAAATCGTCGCGCCGGTCTGGAAGTGCCACAGCGCCTTGCCGGTACGCGCGTCCAGTCCGAGCAGATTACCCTCGGACGTCGCGGCAAACACAACTTCCCCGCGAGTGGCGATCACACCGGCCTGCAGCGTCAGGCGCGACACCGGGAAAGTCCAGAGCTTGCGCCCGGTCTGGACGTCGAGCGCCATGACCCCCTGGACGGGCTCACTCGCCGGCGGCAGCCGCGCGTTGAAGTGCGCGCCCGTGAAAATCTGCCCGGGCTTGTACTGCGCGGCCTGGTAACTCGAGCCGCCTTCGGCATCCAGAAAGTTCAGAAACAGAACACGGCCCGCCGGATCATACGAAGGAGCCTGGAAATTCGTGCCACCCACTCCCGGGGCGATCCGGTGGCCCTCCGGGGTCGGATACGAGGCGGGATCGACGCTCGGCCGCCCGTTGGCCGCGAAGCCCTTGTTCCAACTCTGCCGCACGAAGGGCACGGCGGAGATGAACTGGCCGTTGGTCCGATCGAGGGTGTAGAAAAAGCCGTTGCGATCGGCATGCAGCAACACCTTGCGCGAGCGTCCGCCGCTCGGCTCATCGGCGAGAATGAGATCCTCCGCCGAATCCCAGTCGTGCGAATCGTGCGGCGAGAACTGGTAGTGCCACACCAGTCGGCCCGTGTCGGGATCGAGCGCCAACACCGAGCAGGTATACAGATTGTCTCCCGCGCGATTCACCGGGTTGAAGTCCGGACCGGGGTTGCCGACCGCCCAGTACAGGAGCTTGAGCTGCGGGTCATAACTGCCTGTCAGCCAGGTCGCGCCGCTGCCAGTCTTCCAGGAATCTCCCGACCAGGTTTCGTGACCCGGCTGACCCGGTCCCGGAATCGTCTCAAAGCGCCACAGGCGATGCCCATCGTTGACATCGTAGGCATCGAGGAAGCCGCGAACTCCCATCTCGCCACCGGATACGCCGACGATGACCTTGTCATCCAGCGCCAGCGGGGCACCCGTCATGGTGTATCCCTTCATGGTATCCGCGCTGCGCTGCTCCCACAGTACCCGTCCGCTGCGTGCATCCAGGGCTAGCACGCTGTCGTCCAGGGTCGCGACGAAAACCCGCTGACCCAACACGGCGACCCCACGGTTATAGGGATTGATCTGGAAAGGGTTCACCCGCTCCTGCTGGCGATGGAACCGCCAGATTTCCAGGCCACTGCGCGCATCCAGGGCATACACATCGCCGGGTGGCCCGGAGACATACATCACACCATCCACCACCAGCGGTGTCGATTCCAGCGGCGACGCGCCCGGCATGGGCATCGCCCAACGCGCCTGGAGCTGCGCGACGTTGCTCCGATCGATCTGCTCGAGCTCGCTGAAATGCTCGGCAGCATAGCTGCCCCAATAGGTCAGCCAGTTCTGGGGCTCACGCGCCGCCCCCGTGAGTCGAGCGAACGTGAGACCGCCACTGGCGCCGCCGATAGACACCACGGCGGCGCGTTGCTTGTGTTGACTCAGGTATGCGAGCAGGTCGGCCCTCTGATCCGCGGACAGCCGCTGCGTCACGTCCGCGGGTGCGAGCGGGCGGCCGGTATCGGTGCTCGTGCGAATGTGCTGCCGATCGAGTAACCGGTAGTCACCTTGCAACGTCTGCAACACGACCGAGAAACTGTCTTCGTTCTTCACCAGACCGTGTAGCTGGGCGCCGTCCTGTAACGTGACATCCACGTAGCGTTGGTTGACTCCACCGAACTGGAAGCGCCGCCGGCTGAGCTCGTGCTCGATGCCTGACTGCACCGCCGCCGGGGCCTCCTTTCCGATCTCCGAGAGGTCGTCCGCCAGCGCAACTCCGCGACCGTCAATTTCGTGGCAGGAGGAGCATTGCCCGGTACCAAAGAACAACTGCTCGCCCCGCGCCGCATCACCGTTCGTCGGCACAGAAGCTGCCGTAGAAGCCGCCCGCGAGAGACTGTGCACGTAGGTCACGAGTTGCCAGAGCTGCTCGGCACTGAGCGCCGAAAATGAGGCCATCTGCGTCCCCGGCACACCCTTCTGGATCGTCTGGAAGATCTCGAAGTCCTCGCCACCGTGTTTGAACCGCCCCGAGTCGAGCGCCGGCGCCCGTTCAGTGCCCGCGCCGTTGGGACCGTGACACGCGGTGCAAGTCGCATCGAACACCCGCTTGCCGGCGGCAATGGCCGCAGTCGGATTGGCCGCGAACGGGTTCGTCGGTGTATCCGGTCGCCCCTGCGCACTGGCATCCTGCAAGGCGACCCACGCCACGAGCAAGCAAAGGATTCTCATTGGGGCAGCGCCGCTGGAGCGAGTGTGTAGGCGTACAACGTATCACCGGCGGCCAACACCACCCACTGCCGGCCGTCCTGCATGTAAGTGATGGGTCCGTTCGACTGCGCCAGGCCGGCACGGAAGTGCCACAGGATCTTGCCCTGGTCGGCGCTGAAGGCGATCAGGTTACCCTGGTCATCACCCGTGAACACCAGGTTGCCTGCCGTAGTGAGCAGTCCGGGCCCCACGGTGGGCGCAGCGCCATTGAGGCTCGGATATTCGTGTTGCCAACGGACCTTGCCCGTCTTGATATCGAGCGCCTTCAAAAGGCGCGTGCTCGTGCCCAGGCCCGTCAAAGTGCCACCGTAGCCCGACGGCTTCGGGTCGGTATCGAGCAGATAATAGACGGCGAAGCCTTCCACGGCGTTGACATAGAACAAGCCGGTATCCGGGCTATAGCTCGGCGACATCCAGTTCGTGGCGCTGGTGATGGTCATGCTCCCGGAGACCGTCGGCGCCTTGGCGGGATCGGGGATCGGCTGGCCCTGCTTGTCCACGCCCTTGGCCCAATTGAGCTTCACATAGGGCGTGCTGACCAATGCCTTGCCGTTGGTTCGATCGAGGACCGCGAACCAGCCACTGCGCGCGGCCTGCGCCAGCAACTTGCGCGGCTTGCCGTCGATGTCGGCATCGATGAGCACCGGCATTTCAGTGTCATCCCAATCATGAGTGTCGTGCGGCGACATCTGGAAGTGCCACGCGAGCTTGCCGGTATCGAGATTGAGGGCAACGATGCTCGTGGTGTACAGGTTCGCGCCCTTGCGTCCCTGGCCGGCAAACACCGGGTTCGTGTTCCCCGTGCCCCAGTAGATGAGGTTCAGATCCGGATCGTACGTCCCGGGCTGCCACGTACCACCGCCCCCATGCAGAGCGGCGTCCGCGGTGGGCCAGGTCTCGATGCCGGCTTCACCCTTGCCGGGTGTGGTCCACCATTTCCACTGAATCTCGCCGCTGTCCGGGTCGAGCGATACGAGAAAGCCGCGGATGTCCATCGCATCGCCGCCGACGCCCACGAGCAAGTGATTCCTGATGACGAGCGGGGCCGTCGTCGTGAAATACTGCAAACGCGCATCAGCTATCTGCTTGCGCCAGCGCTCCTTGCCGGTGTTGGAATCCACGCAGATCACCCAGTCATCCGGCCCGAGGAAGTACAGCCAGCTCTTGTACATGCCGAGGCCGCGATTGCCGACCAGGTGCCCACCCTGGTCGACCCAGGAGTAGCTCCACAGCTTCGTCCCGGTGCGCGCCTCCACCGCGTAGACGTTGTTGGGAATCGTAAAATAAAGAATCCCGTTGACCAGCAAGGGGGTGGCTTTGATGACCGGGACCGGCGCGCCGCGCTGCGCCTTGATCTCCGTGATGGGGTACTTCCACTGCAGCTGCAGCGACGCCACGTTCGAATCGTTGATCTGCCGCAGCGTACTGAAGCGCTCACCCGTGTAATCGCCGTTGAACGTCGGCCACTGCGTAGTGGGCGGCTTACCCAGCGACGCCATGTCCAACTCGTTGGCATAGGCCGCCGGCGAGAGCAGCGCGCCGAGGCAGAGGACCTGCCACCTGTTCACTTGAGGCTCTCCAGGTACGCGGTAACGTTGATCATGTCAGAGTCGGCCAGGTTACCGACCATCGCGACGTGCGGCGCCAGGGGATCGTGCAGCTCAACCACGACCGTCGGCTCGCGCGCTACCACGACATGCTGACCCGAGTCGGCGACGAGCTCGATGCGAAAGTCGTCGATCTGCTCCACGCGACCCTGCCAACTCCCTGACGGTCCGCGGACTGTCGCAGTGATCGCACGGCCGGCGCCGGTGCGTGGCGGCATTATCCAGTAGCGCTGCAGGTCCACCGGACGCCATTTGTCCGCCAGGCCCTTGAGGTCTCCCGTCACTGAATGACAACCCAGGCAGTGCGCGGCGACGTAGGCCGAGCCCTTCCTGGGATTACCCAGCAAAATGTTCTTGATCTCATAGGTGCCGCGGTTGGCGACGTCCTCGATCTGCTGGTGCAGAAACTCGGTCACGTCCTTGCGCTGCTCATCACTCAAAGTTGCAAAAGCCGGCATGCCCTTGGCGGGACGCCCGGTTTTCAGGAACTCCGCGAGCTTCGCGCCATGCTCGTCTTCGAGGACCAACTCGGAGTAAATGAGACTCGGCCCTTCGGCGCCTCGCGCCAGCGGGCCATGACAGAACGCGCAATTCGCAGCGTACACAGGCGCACCGCGCTTAGCCGCCTCGGCATCCGGGGCGGGGCCCAACCCCAGAAACTCGCGCACCGCCTGGCCCGCTCGAGCCGGCCCGGCGGTCGCAGCTCTAGGCCCTGCTGTCGAGCGTTGCGACCCCGGCGCCGCACCTTGCGGCCGTGCCTGTGCCAACACCACGGCCGGCAGACACGCCAACAGCACCGTCGCAAGAGCGGACCGATCGGTCACTTCGTCGTCCATCCACCATCGATGAGGATGTCGGTACCGGTAATGAAGCCCGCGGCCTCCGAGCACAAGAAGCAGGCCAGCGCTCCGACCTCCTGGACCTTGCCCCACCGTCCCACGGGCAGGCTCGACAGGAATTGCCGGTTCGCCTCGGGGTTATTCATGATCGCGACATTCATATCCGTATCGAAGGGTCCGGGACTGATGGCGTTGACGGTAATCCCATCGGTAGCCACCTCTTGCGCCAGGGCACGCGTGAAACCCAACAGGGCCGTCTTGGCCGACGAATAAGCGGTGCGCTGGGGCAGCGACACGTGGGCCATGATCGAGGTCATGTTGAGAAAGCGCCCGTATCCCCGACCGCGCATCTGCGGCAGGAATGCCCGGGACACCAGGAATGTGCTGATCAGACTCGAATCGATCACGCTGCGAAACTCCGCGAGGGAGAAATCCTCGAGCTTCTTGCGTATGTTCGTCCCCGCGTTGTTGACCACGATATCGACCGTTCCGAGTTTCTCCTTGACGGCCGCGGCCATGGACGTCACGTCCTGCTCGTTGGTCACGTCTGCGGTGAAGAACTCCGCCTGGCCGCCCTTCGCGACGATTGCGGCCTTGACCTTCTGCAGATTGGTGACATCGCGGGCTACCAGCGCGATGGCGGCACCCGCTTCGGCCAGCGCCACCGCTATTGCTTCTCCAAGGCCACGGTTTCCACCGGTAATGAGCGCCGTGCGCCCGGTCAGATCGATCTTCATGTTCCCTCCGGGTCTAGAAACATCCAACAAGCCGCGGCCATCAACGACGCCACCACCATCAGGTAGAGGAGCACGTTCCAGTCGCCAGCAGAGTGCGCGAGAATCAAGCCGCCACCCACGGGCGCCACGAAGCCCGCGAAGTTGCCAAACATGTTCATAGCGCCTGATATCGTTGCCGTATGACGTCGGCCGATTTCGACGCATGCATTCCAGGAAATCGGCATGGTCAGATCACTGCAGAAACTCGCGAGTCCCATGGCGACCATCGCTACCGTCGTACTGGCGATGCGCGTGACGGCAAACAGCAGTAAGGCGGAAGCCAGGAAACCGAAGAAGGCGATCTTGCGTCGTGAGACGCGCGCGGCGGCGTACCCAGCCACGAGCGAGCCGAATCCTCCAAACAGGAGTGGCAGCGTCGCGAATGTAGCTGCTTGCACACTCGTGGCATGTCGCGCTTCACGCAGGTACGAGGGCAGCCAGGTCACATAAAAGTACCAGACGAACGAGAAACAGAAATACTGGAAGACGAGAATCAGTACGGGCACCGCAAGCAACGAGCGATACCACTTCCTCTCACCTTCCTGGGTCGTGATGGCGCGCGCGCCTTGAAGCAGGGCGAGCTCCTCCGCATTGACCGCTGGATGATCGGCCGGATCGTCGCGGAACCAGGCGAAGAACGCGGCCGCCCAGATGAAGCCGAGGACGGCCAACACGACAAACGCCCAGCGCCAGCCGCGCCATTGAACGAGCGCCAGAACCAACAGGGGCGTGACGGCTCCCGCCCAGCGTGTACAGGCCCACATCAGCGCTTGCGCGCGCACGCGCGCCTGCGCCGGCAGCCACGCGCTGAGCATTCGTGTCAGGTTGGGAAAACAACCCGCCTCGCCCGCCCCGAACAGGAAGCGCGCGACCCACAGCGAGGTGAAGTTCCAAGCCGCGCCGGTCAATGCGGTGAAGGCCGACCAGGCGATGACGATGCGCGTCAAAGTTCTGCGCACCCCGAAGCGGTCACCCAGAAGACCGTTCGGCACTTCGAAAAGTGCATACGAGAGCCCGAAGGCCCCGAACACCAGCCCGAGTTGCGCCTTCCCCAGATGAAGATCGACCTGGATGCCCTCGGCGGCCTGTGAAATAGCCACGCGCTGCACGTAGGCGAGCGCTGCCAGGCTAATCGCGAAGGCAGTTACGCGATAGCGCGCCGAGGTTGCGGTCACGCGGGAACCTTTTCTTGGGGCGGTGAAAAGTGTATACTATATTCACCTTGAGTGATGTCAAACCCATTACCCCGTCGACGCTGAAATCGCACATCTATCGTCGGCTGCGTGATGCCATTGTCACCGGTCGCTACCGTCCCGGCGACCGGTTGAACGAAAGCAAGATTGCCCGCGAGTTTGGTATCAGCCGCATCCCCGTGCGCGAAGCGCTGATGCAATTGCAGGAACATGGCCTGGTGATGAACCAGGAACGGCGCGGGATGTTCGTGACGCGACTGGGCGAGGAGGACGTTCAGCGCATCAACAGCCTGCGTGTCGTCCTCGAGGCCGAGGCACTCAAGCTGTGTCGTCTGAAGATCAGCAAGACCGATGCCGCGCGACTCACCGATCTCGTCAACCAGATGGACGCCTGGACGGAACGCACGGAGATGGATGCCGCGGCACTGGACCTCGAGTTTCACCGGACCCTGTGGGCGGCCGCCGGCAATCCCTACCTGACCAAGACGCTCGACTCGCTCGTCACGTCCCTGTTCGCTCACAAGGCGCTCGAATACGTGAGCGCCGACCTGAAGCGCTGGAGCCTCCACCATCATCGCGCGTTGCTCGACGTCGCCCTGGGGAATTCCAACATCGAGCCGGAGGCCGCCATCGTCATTCATATGCGCACCGCTTATAACGAGCCCGAGCGCTTCTCGAGCTTCGGAGTAGCCCAGCGGCGGGCCCCGGCTGAGCAGACCACGGAAAACAAGAAGCGTGAGCGCCCACGGAAGGCTTGAGGAGCAGACCTTGGTCGGACAGGTTGCCTTGGTCACGGGTTCCGGTCGCGGGCTGGGACGAGCCATTGCGGCGCACCTGGCTCACCTCGGCGCATCCCTCGCAATCCACGATATCTCGGACCAGGCTCCCGCGGAGTATGGTGAAGCCGCCACCCTGAATGAGGCAACGCAGCGCCTGCTGGGCGCCTCCGGGCGGGGTATCGCGGTCACCGGTGACATCACGGACGAGCATGCGATCCAACGCATGGTCGACACGGTGCAGTCGACGCTCGGTCCGATCTCGATTCTCGTCAATTGCGCGGGCGGTGACATCGGCGCGCGCGGCACCAAGCCCAATCCCAACGGCGCCACCGCTTTCCAACTCGACGATGCGCGCGCCGTCATCGATCGCAATCTGCTCGGCACCATGTTGATGTGCCGCGCGGTCGCCCCGGGAATGGCCGAGCGCCGCACCGGAGTCATAGTCAACATTGCCTCCGTGGCGGCGCACTACGGCGCCGCTACCGAGGTGGCCTACGCATGCGCCAAAGCCGGCGTCGTCCATTACACCCGCTGTCTTGCGGCCGAGGTGCGCGAAGCGGGCGTTCGTGTCAATTGCGTGAGCCCGGGGCCCGCGAAGACCGCCCGATTTCTCGCAACCCGTCCAGCCGAAGAGTCGATGATGCAGGAGGGCCCCTCGCTGCGACGCTACGCTACTGCCGAGGAAGTCGCCGCCACCGTAGGCTTTCTGGTCGGCGACCAGGCGCGCTTCATCAGCGGGCAGGTCCTCCGGGTCGACGGAGCGGCGGGGCTCTACGCAGCCTGAAGTGCTCAAGGGCGTAAGTGCGCCGCCGCGTCCGTGGTCATATGAAACACCGTAGTGGAGCGGAGCGTTTCCCCGGGCCGCAACAGCGTGGTTGGGAACCGCGGCTCATTCGGACTGTTGGGAAAATGCTCGGTCTCGAGCGCCAGGCCGTCTCCTTGTCGGATCGTGGTACCCGTGGCGCTCACCTGGGCTCCGTTCATGTGGTTCGCCGTATACACCTGGACGCCGGGCTCGGTGGTGCGCAACTCGAGCAATCGGCCACTCGCCGGATCGTACATGCGTAGCTCGAGCGGCAGTGGCTCGCCCGCGGGCTTGCGGAGCACGAAGTTGTGATCGTAGCCGTGCCCGTACAGAATCTGTTGCTCGCTCGAACGGATGTGCGCGCCGATTGGAGTGAGCTGCCTGAAGTCGAGCGCCGTGCCCGCCACCGACGCAAGCTCGCCAGTGGGAACCTGGTCCGCGTCGGTCGGTGTGTACTGGTCGGCCATCACTTGAAGTTGCTGGCCGTACACGTCCCCGGAGCCGTTACCGGCGAGGTTGAAGTACACGTGGTTGGTCAGGGTCACCACTGTCGGCTTGTCGGTTGTCGCCTCGTAATCGAGACGCAGGTTGTTGGTCTCGTCGAGCGAGTACGTCACGTGGATCTGCATTTCGCCGGGAAAGCCCTGCTCGCCGTCGGGACTCACGTGAGCGAGAGTGACACCCGCCCGGTTGGCGTCCTGCACGGTTTGCGCCGCCCAGACCATTGCACCGTAAAACGGCCGTCCGGAATGCAAGGTAATCCCCCGGGGGTTGGCCGGAAGATCGTAGTGATGACCATCGATGGTAAAGCCGCCCTTGATGCGATTGGCGTAGCGACCGATGAGGCTGTTGAGCGCGCCAGTGGCCTCGTAGGCCTCCAGATCGGCGAGGCCCAACACCACGTTCTTGACCTGCCCGCGACGATCCGGCGCGTTGAGCTCCGTAATGATGCCGCCGTAGTCGAGAATCCTGGCGCTCACCGAATGAGCGTTGCTCAGGGTGTAGACATGAACCGCCTTGCCGTCCGCCGTCACACCATAGTCACTCACAGTGACTTTCGGGGTGGCCAGGGCGCTGGCACTCACGCCAATCGCAAGCACAAACTGAATTAGAGGCGAATAGACGTGCACGATTACTTACACTCCATGGGCCGTATGGCCGTCATCGTGATGGGTGTGTCCGGTAGCGGGAAGTCGACACTGGGCCTGGCGCTCGCCAAAGAGCTCGACTGTCCTTTCCTCGAAGGCGATGACTTCCACGCGCCGGAGTCTGTTGCGAAAATGCGCGCGGGAATCCCTCTGACGGACGACGATCGTTGGCCCTGGCTGGATCGCCTGGGTGGCGCGCTGGGTGCCGAAGTTGCCACCCATGGCATCGCTGTCGCCACTTGCTCGGCCTTGAAGAGGGCTTACCGCGATCGCCTGCGAGGGTCCATCGAGGCGCCCGTCGGTTTCGTGTTGCCCAACGTCGCTCCCGAGGAGTTGTTGCGCCGGATGACGGCCCGAACCGACCACTACATGCCGCCCAGCCTGCTGACCAGCCAACTCGCCACACTGGAGCCTCCGCGGCCGGATGAGCTGGCGCTCACCCTCGATGCACGCCAGCCGCCCGCGGCTGCGTGCGAGCAGACCCTCGAATGGCTCAAAACACATGGCTCAGCGCAAACACGAATACCAACCCGACCACGGAAATGATGGTCTCCATCACCGACCAGGTGCGGAACATGGTGGGCGTGTCGATCCCTACATAACTTTTCACCAGCCAGAAGCCCGGATCGTTGACATGAGAGAAGAACAGCGATCCGGAGCCGATAGCCAGAACCGTCCATTCCGGCGCGACACCTGACGCTGCGATCGCAGCAGCCGGCATGACGCCGGCCGCCGTGATCGTCGCTACCGTGGCGGAGCCGGTCGCGAGGCGGATGGCCACCGCGATCGACCAACCGAGCAGAATCGGTGACAACGAGCCCGACGTCGCGAGCCTGCCCAGCAATTCGGAAAACCCCGTACTGACCAACACCTGCTTCAGCGAGCCGCCCGCGCCGATGGAGAGCAGGATGGCGCCGACCGGCTTCATGGTTTCGAGCCAGATAGCGTCCTGTACCGCGGGCTTCCCCAACCGGCGGCCAAACAACAAAGGGAAGGCCGCAAGGCAAGCAACGAGCAGCGCGAGCACCGGACTGCTCGCGATGGACAGCCATGCGAATCGTGGTGCGATGTCAGCGGGCAGCAAGGTTTCGACCTGGCCGGCGAGAATCAACAGCACCGGCAACAGGACGACGAACAAAGCCCGCAACACGGGCACCTGTTGACCTTCGAACACCGTGGGAGTTGGCGGAGGCGCCGCAAGCTTCACATTGCGTGCAGCGAATTTGGCAAACAGCGGGCCGGCCAGGATCGAGGTTGGCACCGCAATGATCAGGCCGTAAACGATGGTCCGGCCCAGATTCGCGCCGAGCGCGCCGATCGCAATCAGTGGCCCCGGATGCGGCGGAACCAGCGCATGGAGGACCGACAGTCCGCTCAAGGCGCACAGCATGAGCCCGAACTTCGTATCGTCCCGACGCTGCGGGTCGGCGAACGTAGGCGCCGCCGCCCCCGCGATGATGGGCAACACGAGCACGAGCCCGGTTTCGAAGAACAAAGGCAGCCCGACCACCAGGCCCACCAGCAGGCTCATCCACGGCGCCCGGCGCGAATCGGCATTGCCGATCATCACCCGCGCCAGGCCGGCCGCGCCGTCCGACACTTGCAGCATCGTGCCCAAGGCCATTCCGAGCGCCACCACGAGACCGATGCCACCCAGGATGTCGCCGGCACCTTTCTGGACGGCCTTGGCCGTATCGCCTATCGAGAGCCCACCGAGGGGGCCGATGACAAAGGCGCCGCACAGCAACGCGACAAAGGGATGCAACCGGCCGCGGACGATCAGAAAGATAGCGAGCGCGATGCCCGCTACCGCAGCCAGTACCAGCCGAACGTCACCGACTGCCATTACACGTCAAGCTGGTTTAGCCCCCCGCCAGGTTGACTGAATACAGCGCATGGTGAGTCAAAATCAACAGGGTCTGCCGGTTCGGGCCTCCGATCAACACCTGCAACGGACGCTCCGGAACGTCGATCCTGCCCAACTCGGCCCCGTCGGACCCATAGACGAAGATCTGTCCGTTGGCCAGGTAAACGCGACCGGACGCATCCGTCGTCACGCTTTCGCCACCGCGCTGCGCGAAGACCTTGAGATCCGTGAGTACGCCCTTCGGGCCCAGCGTGTACGCATAGGTCCTGGCCTCCGACGCATTGCTCACGTAGAGGCGCGAACCTGGCTTCGCAATCGTGAACCCGTAGGTGTCCAGGGAGTGAGAGAACCGCCAGCCCCGGTTATCGGGCGGACCCTGGTGGAAGATGCGAAAGGCCGGCAGCACCAGGCTGCCGTCCGGCGAGGCGTATTCCCGAGCCGCCGGCTCGGCGACGTCGTGTGCGAAAAGCTCGCCCAACGTCGTGAAATGATCGGTCGCCGGATCGTACTGGTCCTTGAATTCACCGTTGACCCACCAGACGGCCGGCATGGCAATGGAGGCGTCGGGATGCGTTCCCGCGGGCTCGGCCTCGATCAGGGTGATCGCCCCGTCGGGACCGTCCGGCTTGAGGCTGTAGACGCTTGAGGCGTAGCTCGCCGAGGACAACACCAGCAGGTTGTCGGAACGGTCCACCGCCAGGTTGACGGGATCGAGCGGGTGGCTGCTCACGACCTTCAGCCCCTGGTCCTGCGACCAGCCGTAAATGCGCTGGAAGATCCGATCGACGAAGTACAGCGTGCCGTGGGAATCGACGGTCCCTCCACCCAACGCTTCGAAGCCATCTGCCAGCCTCTTCACCGTGACATCCTTCGGGAAGGTCGCGGGAACGGCAGGTGTGGAGATACCCGAGACATCCAGACGCGCGAACTCACGTTCACGCTCGGTCACTCCATGCGGCACGTCTTCGATCGAATTGGTGTACGGATACTTGTTTACACGCAGGAAGGTGGCGCAGTCGTCGCCATCGCACGTTGCATAACCGCTCTCCGCATTGACGTGGAGATTGCGGAAGTGAATGTCATGCACGTTATAGAGACGCACTGCATCGGGCGCAGGGCCCAACGTGCGCGTCACGCGATACCCGTGGTAGTTCGCGATGAGAATGTCGTGGGAGTCGCGGAGCTCGAGCGACACTGAGTTTCTGCTCTCGCCGTACTCCTCCTCGGTCTGTGGCGCGAGCAGCTCCCAGTTGGCAACGTGGTTGAACACGATCTCGTTGCGAACGTGATGCTCGATCGACATCTCGTACATGTGTCCCGGTGTGCTGGTGTCGGAGATGTACAGACCCGCGCTGGCATAGGTGTCCGGGCTCCAGCAGCCGTTGAAAGTGCCACCGCCGCCATGCGTGATCCACAGGCTTGGATATTGCCCATCCCAACGACGCGCCGGGTCGCCATCGGCGCTGTGGTTCGCGTTGTAGGGATTGAATCGCGTTCCGTTCTCGAGCTGGGTTCCGTGACCGCCCTCGAACTTCACGTCATCGACGAGGGAGTTCTCGCCGGCGCTCCATAACAGCGCCGTGGCTCGCGGGTTGATGCCTCCAGTAGCCAACCCAACTGCGAACACGATCGCATCGCCCCCTTGCGCCGATTGAACCAGGGCCTTCGGAGCTCCCACACCCTGGTAGGCGGGGGAGCCGTCCAGGATCTGAATCTGTGTCAGGCTGGGGTGCAGCCCGATGAGCGCGGTATCCGGTCGCAGTCGGATTGTGTCGCTGACCTTGTAGACGCCCAGCGGCAGGTACACCGTCCGGTGAGTGTCGATCGCGCGCTGCAGAGCGGCGGTATCGTCAGCCTTCCCATCGCCTACGACACCCAGGTCGTGGACGTTGACCCAGTCCCCGACCGGCGGTAGCGGCCGGATCGCCAGGGCTCGCGCAGGCGGCATTGCCTTGAGCGCCGCGATATCCGCAGTCGTCTCGAAGTGGCCCAACTGGCCCAGCGCCGGTACTGTCAGTCCATAGCTGAAAGAGCTGACGCGATACGCCCGCCCCTTGCCCTCCACCGTGTGTCCGCTGTCACGGAATTTCGCGAAGACCGGGGTGTCGCTACCGAGGGCATTCTCGAACCCGATCTGGGTGTAGACATTGTTTTCGTTGGAAATGATGATGCCGGCCTGGCGGACGTGCTCGAAGCGGACGTCCTTGCCCCAGAGCCAATCGCCATAGCCCTGGTCGATCTCGATCCCGACCGGCACCTCGCTCATCGCGACATTGACGAGCGTCAACTGGGCTTCGTGCTCGCGTATCGCCGCGCTTCTCTGGCCATCGAAAGTCGAATCGACGAGCGTGAACTGCCACGCCGGCGAGGGCTTCTCGGTCACGATGCCATAGCGGCCGCCATGGAAGTGCAGGTCATGGACGACGTTGCCGGCCTGGTAGATGCCGGCGAATCCCGAGCCCAACTTGAAGTCCATGTGGCTCAGGAAGGCGTGCTGGGCGACGCGAAAACGAATACCGGTCGCGGCGGGGTTGCCCGAGCCGATCTCGAGATCGATGTTGCTCATCGCCGAATAGAAGGTATTCGGATTGGCATCCCAGATCTTGGGATCGAACGGCACCACCGTGGGAGGCGGGAAAGGGACGCGCGGCATCTCGATGCCACCAATGTCCCTCGCGTTGGTGCCACGCCGAGCGCCCGTGAAGACGACCATAGTGCCGAGACCTTTCTGGAAGCCCGGCGTGTTGTTGCCCAGGACCAGGACCGGGCGCGTCGGACCCACGCCAAAGATTCTGACGGCAGGCCAGACGAGCAGCGAATGGCTGATGCGGTAGCGGCCGGAAGGCAGGAAGACCAGACCGCCGCCACCATGCTCGGCGGCCCGGTCGAGGGCCTGCTGAATGACACCCGTGTCGTCCGCGCGACCGTCACCCTTGCCCTTGACGGTGACGGCACGCGGATCGTTCGGTGCCGACTTGAAAACAGAGGTCGATGCGAGAACCGGCCCGGTCGCCACGAGGGCGGCGACGCAGGCCAGCGCGATTCCCTTCTTTTTGATCATCAGAAGTTGTACCTGACCCCGGCGCGGTAAGTGCGGCCGATCGTGTCATAGAGAGCCGGATTGACGTCCAGTCCCGTGTTGGTCTGGGGCGCTGCGACCGGGTCCTTGTCGAACACATTGTCGACCTTGACGAACGCCGTCAGCTTGTCGGTCACCGAGTAGCGGCCGCCGAGGTCGAGATAGAAGGCTCCAGCCATCGTGTTGAAGCTGATCGAGGGGTGGTTGACGGCCGCTTGGACCTGCGCCGGGTCTTTGGGATCGTAGACCGGGCAGCCGCTCTGGCACACGATGTACTGGTTGCCGAAGGTGCCTGCACTGAGCCAGCGCTCCGTCACGTCGATGCCGACGTTGCGGAAATCCCAACTCTGGATGGCGAACAGCTTCCACTTGGGAGTGTTCCCGACAGTCCCAGGGCCGCTGCCAACGCCGCCGGTGTTCTGACCCGCGAGCTGCTGCGGCGCCTGGCCGGCTATGCCGGAGTTGCTGATGAAATTGATGACGTGCGTGGCCAGTGCGCGAATCGTCAGGTTCCCCGGCAGGTGCACCTGGCCGAGGTCGAACCGATAGCTGCCCTCGAGATCGAAGCCGGTGGTGTAGGCCGAGGCCAGGTTGAACAATTGAGCGTTCACATAAGGGGTGACGCCCGCGGGCGGTGTCAGGTTGAAAGAGTTGCAGTACTGTGTCTGGCCCGCAAAGCAGAAGTTCACTTCCTGCTGGGCGGTCAGTGAATTGATGATGCCGTTGACCCGGATCCGGTAGTAGTCGATCGACGCACTGAACCCCGGCAGGAAGTCCGGGCTCACCAGTGATAAGCCGAATTCCAGGTTGGTCGCCTTCTCGGGCTGGAGGGCGGTGTTGCCAGTCACGTTCTGGATGATCGTGAGCGCGCTATTGGTGAACGGATTGTTGAAGCCGGGAACGGTCGTCGCCACCGGTGCGGCGAACAGCTCGGACAGATTCGGCGCACGGACGTCGCGCGAAAACACGGCGCGCAGGCGCACGGGCTTGTACGGCGTCTCCCAAGTTCCACCCAGCTTCCAGGTATAAACGACTCCCGAGGTCGAGTAATCCGTCCAGCGGCCGGCCGGATTGAAGTTGATCTTGCCAAGCGAGTCCGAATCCAGCAGCGGCACGTTGGTTTCCAGGAACGCCTCGGTCACATGGTACTGACCGGTGCCGTTGTGGTAGTTGCCGGCATACCAGTTGGAGCCGGCGGCGGAGACGATCGGATCGGCCGGATATTGAGCGTCATTGGGGCTCTGGTCGGTCACGCCGTTACCGTAGGCATCGCCTACGACCCGGTAGTACTCCTTCCGGTATTCAGCTCCAAAGGCAACCGATATGGGGCCCGCCCAGAGCCTGAGCGGCTCGCCGTTGATGGCGAGGCTGAGTGCATCCTCCGTCTGGTGCGTGTGCTGGAAGGGGCCGTTGACGGGATCGATATACCGGAGCGCCGCATCACTCGGGACTACGTCGCCGAAGACGTTGATCGGCACGCAGCCGTTGGCGCGGGCAGTCGCGTCCTTGCAGACAATCTGGCCATTGAGCGTGGTCGCCTGGATCGCCTGGTTGTAGTGGGGATTCAGGGGAATGTCATAGACGTGGATGTCGGTGGTGTTCTCACCGTGCTCGTAGTAGGAATCGTAGCGCCAGTTTGTACCCAGCACGGGAATCGCACCCTCCGCGCCAATGACGAACCGCTCCTGCGTACGCTTGGGCTTCACGAGCGGGTTCGGCAGAATCGCATTGTCCGAGCCGAATCCGAAGCTGCTGATGCCATCCGTTGCGCAGGCGGACTGGATCGAAGCCGGCACGTAGGGATTGGAGCACTGGATGGTCAGTCCCGAGCGCTGCGCGCCCGGGTTGGGCTGGTTGCTGGTCTTGACCTGGGCCACGTTGACGGTGGCATAGATCTCGTTCTCGTCGTTGATGCTCCAGCCGATGCGGCCGAAGCCCACGATGCGCTCCTGCGCTGACAGCAAGGATGCGCCGATACCGACGGCGCCGGAGTTGTCACCGCCCGCGCAGAAGCCGGTATAACAGCCAATCACGGTACCGGCGGCGTTCTTTGCCGGCACGCCGTTCGAGCCATACAGGAAAGGAACCGGCTGGCCGGCCGCATTGAAGGCCGTACCCTGCAGCGGCCCGTTGGTGATCAGGCCCCACTTGGCGTATTGGATCGACTGCCCGTGGAGGCCATAAACGTATTGAGGCAGGCCATTGTTGAGGACGTTGGTGTTGAACAACGTGGCCGCCTGGAACCACTTGCGTCCATTCGCCGCATTCTCGCCAAACTGCCCGGCCGGAACGCCGTTCTCATGGTCATACTCGACCGAGCCTTCCAGGTGGAGCTTGTCTTCGAAGAAGGAATGGCCGGCCGCCGCCCCGAGCAGGAACTGCCCGTCGTCACCGTAGGTGGTGATGCCGCCTTGCGCCTGTGCCTTGAAGCCGTCGAAGCGCTTGTCGGTCACGAGGTTGACGACACCGCCCACCGCGTCGGACCCGTAAGAGGCCGATGCGCCGCCCGTCACGACGTCCACGCGCTTGATCAGCAGTTGCGGAAACTGGCTGAGGTCGGGAACTCCGGTCACGTTTGCGCCGATCACCCGCTGACCGTCGAGCAGTGTCAACGTGCGGATCGCCCCGAGGCCACGCAGAGAGAAGGAGCTCAGGCCCTGCTGGCCGCTGGAGGTGCTGAAGGTCCCGGTGTTGGTTCCTGAAGATCCCATCAGCGATGGCAACTGCGTGATGGTGGTGAACAGGTTGGGCTGCGCACTCTTCTGGAGGTCCTCCGCATTGACCATGGTCGTAGGCGTGGGCGCCGTGAACCCTGTCAACGTGATGCGCGTACCGGTGACGACGATGGTCGACACATCCGCCTCGCTGGCAGCAGGCGGCGGACTGCCAGGCGTCCCGGCCGCCTCGGCGCTGGTCTGACCGTAAGCCGGCCGGTGAAGGAGCGGCAACGCCAATGTTAGCGCTACCTGAAGCAGGCGCATTGCAGGTTTGACATGGACCATCGAGCGAATCCCCCTCTAAAATCGTTCAGTTGAGCGCCACGGACCGTTATTTCGCGGCCGCTGGCGGTTGGTGCGGAGTCGGTGGTGGCTGATAATCCACCAGCTCATCGACCGGGTGCTTGCCGGCCCACGCGATCGCACGCAACAGCATGTTTCGAATTTCGGGCCGGGCAAAGCTGGCGTAGCTGTGACCCTGCATCCACACGAACGCGCGGGCCGGCTCGCCGCCTGGCAGCGTGTGCTCGTAGGTCCAGATCTGCGGAACCACTTCGCCCTTGTGCTTGCCGGCACTCGGCGTTGCGTCGATCACGGTCGTGGCCAGAACGTGGGGCGCCGGATTGCTGACCCACGTCATGTTGTAGAAAGCCTCATCGCGCAAGGTGACCCCCGCGAGACTTTTTACCAATGGACTGCCCTGATCGACGACTGTGTACGGCACGTTCGCATCGAGCGTGAAGTTGATTTCACCGTGCTTCTTCGCTCCGCCCACGAGGGTGGCGAAGTAGGCGGGATCCGGGCCGCACAAGGCGTCGTGGATGCTGACGATGCCGCCGCCCCGCTTGATGAACCCCTCGAGGGCCGCCCGGTCGGCCTCGCTCAGGTATCCGGCGTCACCTTTATAGATCACCAGGACCGAGACCCCCTCCAGCTCCTGCGCCAGCGGTGCGTGCAACGAACCGCTGACTACAGCACCGTGCTCGGTCAGGACCTTGCTCCAATCTGCCAGGAATTGGGGGTAGTCGTGCTGGCCCGGCCCGTGGGTCTTGAGCCCGGCGCGTAGATAGACCTGTATACCGTTGGGATTTTGTCCGACTATACGCGGCGCCGTGTTAGCGGTACCCTGTGCAACCTGGGCATTGCAAAGGCCCCAGAAGCCGACCGCCGCCAGCGCACTGCATACAGAAAAAAGACGGCGATTCTGCTTCGAAATGCGCATTCCACCCCCTAGTATCCACGCGAAGCAGCATAACCGTATACAGTATGCATTCGCAAGCGCCAATGGCGCCTGTTTATCAGCCCCCCTGATTCGCAGGTAGGCGGGTGATTGCGCCCGTACTCGCCCGATCCGGCGGCACGCCCCGCTGCGCCGGAAGCGGCACTTGGCCGAGCTGCGCATTGGGCCCCGGGTGCCCCGCGCGACAATGAAGCGCGCCGCAACCGAAGCGCAGCGCAGGGAGTCCCGGGAACCGCGAGCGGCGCGACGTGGGACGCGGGGTAACCGGCGCGGCACCTGCCGTTACGAATAACTAACACCCCGCACAGTCGCTGCGGCCGGCGAGCAACACGAGCCTTTCAGTGCGGTTTCAGCCGTGTTGAATTGCATCCAGCGCTATACATGTTTCAATTCCCGCACATCGCAACTTTGACATAAAGCCCGTACATTGAGGCACGCCGGTGTTGGATCGGATCAGCTCTCGAGGAGTAACAAACTCATGTACGACTCATTGTCCGCGGGACGCCGGCGCAGGATCGCCGTGCTCGCCGCGATGGTTGCGGCAACGGCCTGCGTCGACGGCCCAGCCGCATTCGCCCAGATGGAACGCGCGAACGCGCAGGCTATGGCGCCGCAGAGCGCGGCAGTGGCCGCGGCCGCTCCCGCCAATCCCAACATGAACTGCACGCTCATAGTCCCCTCGTATCCACTCACCGCCCAGGGCCTGGCGACTCCCTACCAACTCGTCGGCACGAACGCGGCGGCGGACGGCCCGTGCAACGAGCGCAACGCCAACCAGTCGGCGTTCGTGCAGGCGGCCATCATCGATACGAGCACGGGACAGATTTCGATCTACCATCCGCTGGTCATCGACCAGGGCACCAAGCCGGCCGCGGCACCGATCGTGCCGAAACTGCCGCAGAATGCGGTCGTCGCCCTCTGGTTCGGCTTCAATGGCGGCACGCTGACACTGCAGGGTGCGTTCGCCAACACCCTCGCCAACGCCAAGTGCGTCAACGGCTCGCAGGGCAGCCCTTTCACCCAGGTCGCTTATTGCAACGCGCCGAACTTCTTCCAGGCGGCGGACAAGGCCTTAGGCAACGGCCAGCTCGTGATTCCGGCGACGGGCACGGCGACCGATGGCCAGCCCTGCCCCACGCTGCGCAGCTTCTTCATCGTCGACCAGGACCAGAGCGACAACCTCACGACGAAGTATCTCCTGACCACCGGAGGCAAGATCGCGCAGTACAACGCCGCGAATGTGGCCAATCTCAAGGGGGCTACCCCGATCGTCAATCCGGGCGACAACATCCTCTTCGCCGGTTTCATTGACCCGGCGCTGGGTTGCAAGCCGTTCACGGCCAACGACCTCACCAATCCCGGGCAACAGGCGACCGCACTGCCGCTGAACGAACTGCAGGCGCGCGCGCACGCGACGGCCCCGGTGGGCATCGTTCCGGGCACTGACCCCATGGTGCTCGTGAACAACGCATTGAACTTGACCAAGGACAATCTCTACCGCACCGGCATGGATCAGCCGACCGCCCTCGACGCGTACGCGGACGACGGCGCTCGCTACTGCCGCGAAATGTTGCGCATCGCCCCGGCCAGGCTATTCAACGCTGCGACACAGAAGCTGCTCACAAACGCCCCCTCACTGGCACCGGCCGTCGCGACCAACCTCTTTGCATTCCTGACGCAGCGCTGGAACGCGAGCTATACGCTGTTGATGTGCGAGACGTTGACCGGAATCCCCGATCCCATCACGTCGACCCTGAACGGGGATGGCGTGTTCACAGGAGGGACGCTCAACACCAAGGCCTACGCCCAGATCCAGACGCGACTGCAGACGCTGCAGGCGCAGGACTTTGCCGAGGACAGTCCTGCGAATTCGCAGCAGTCTTCCGTCGGGGGAAGCGCCAGCACCGCGTGCGGTAGCGGCAACACCCTGCCGGGAGCGGCGGCGAACTATGGCGTATTCGTGGTGGGGTCCGGCAACTTCACGGCTGCCAATTCGCAGCTGGCCGGCAGTCTCGCCGTCGGCGGAAATATCAACCTGGCCAACTACGCAGTCGCCAACCAGGTGTCTGGAGTACCGTCGGCAACTCTGAACCCCGCGGATATCGTCGTGGGCGGGTCCCTCACCGCGACCAACGGCAACGTGGGCAACGGCCAGGGCACGATCTATTTCGAGAATGGCGCCCCGCGGCTCACCCGTTTCACCACCGCGGGCGCCGTGGCATCGACACCGTTTGACTTCAGTACGGCGCAAACCTACTACCAGGCCGCCGCATCGGCCCTCGGTGCCCTGACTGCCACCGGCAAGACGCAGATCTGCGACGACGGCTGCATCAACTTTGTCGGGACCAGCAAGACCCTGAACGTATTCACCGTGGCGGGCTCCAGTCTGGGGGGCGCCTCCGAGATCAACATCTCGGCGCCCGCGGGCTCCGCGGTCGTAATCAACGTGACAGGCAACAGCGCAACGTTCCGGAACGGTCAGGTAGCTGAAACCGGCGTGTCGGCCGCCAATGTCCTGTGGAACTTCCCGGGAGCGACGGCTATCTCGCTGGCGGGCGGGATGGACCCGATGGGGACGATCCTCGCTCCGTCCTCCACGGTCAGCGGCGGTTTCGGCGTCATGACCGGGCAACTGGTGGCGGGCAATTTCTCGGGGACGACTTCGTTCGCCAACCAACAGTACGCCTGTACCCTGCCGGTGCCGTGAGTCGCTGTTCGGCTACAGGTTGAGGTTGTAGCCCGCCAGACCGACTATCTGGCGGGCTGCACGTACCGCAGGAATCATCCGCATGGACACCTCCGAAGACTTCAGGTGGCTGCTTCACAAATACCTGGTCCTGATCAGCCAGCTGCGCCTGGCGAGCAAGGACTTCGGCGACCTGTCAGGTATGCCCAATGAGCACCTTGCCGCCGCACTCGTCATGCAAGACGCCACCACTGAGCTCAGCGTCCTCCACGACAAGTTTCACGAATGGCACGCACGCCAAAGCCGGATCCCGCCGCGACCTGCGGCCGCACCGTCACCCGCACCCCCCAACTCACCGCGAGTGAGTCTCGTCCTCAAGGCCTACGCGCTCGACCGCAAAATCAGCGTTATGCGCGTACTCCGCAAGGTCCCCGGCTATTCCCTCACCCGTGCTAAGGCGCTGGTCGAGCGCGAGCTTCCCGCCCCCATCGTGGACGGCCTCGCGGCCGATGAGGCCGAGGCGTTCATTCAGAAGTTCGAGGCTGTGGGCGCCATCTGCAGAATCGCCGCGGTGACTACGCGAACAAGTTAGAGTGTTCATGGAATAGCGCGCGCGATGTCGTCGGCCAGTCGGCCCACGAGCTGGCTCATCTGTCGCGCCTCGTCGGCATAGTCGCCGGACGCCGGCTTCTCGCTCAGCTTCACGTTGCGGTTCAACAGCGGCATATCGGCGCCCAGGCGATACAACGACCACCCGCCTTCGAGCACGACATTGCCTGTCGCGTCACTGCCGAACTGGAGGAGGTCGACAGTGACCTCGTAAGCTCCCGAGGGCGCGCCCGTCCGCGGTGGAATCACCTGGCTGGCGGGCAATCGCTGCATCAGGTCGCGGGTGAGCACATCTTGTGTCATGTCGGCCAAAGGCGCCCCCCAGCGATTGCGATCGCTGATCTGCAGCGACTCGGCGGCGCTTTCGCGGACCATTTCCTGGCGATCGACCGCAGGGGGGATGTTGACGGACGCGACCTGTACGGCTGACCTGGTGAGAGCGCTCTGCCCCTGTTGCGGCGGAACCGGGTCCAGCACATAGAAGTGCTTCGGCGGACTCGACCGGCAACTCGCCACGGCCGCGACGATCAGCAACAGACCGGCAGTCCGTTTAGAGATCACCGGCTCTCCTCGTACACGTCCGAAGCTCGCCCGCGGATGAGGGCCTCCGGGTGCTGGTCGAGATAGTTGGCCAGGGTACGGATCGCCCGCGCGGTTCCGGTGAGCTCATGAACCGCTTGTTGCAAGTTTCCATTGGGAGAGGCCGCGCTGCCTCCCAACAATCTACGCGCCGCTTCGGCGGTACCGTCGATATCGTCGGCAGTGTGCCGCAGCCGATCGATGGTCTGGTGCACGCTTTCGAGCGTGGGTCCGACTTGAGGGCCGGCCACGTGCAAGGTACGGTCGAGCTCGGCAAGTGAGCGATCGAGGTGGTTGATGCTGTCTTGCAGTTGTGGCGAGGCGGTAAGCTTCTTGATCTGCTCGGTGATCGTGCGAACGTTATCCCCGATCTGTTGCACGGGGACCTGTCGCAGATCACTCAAACCACCACTCTGCGCGGGAATCTGCGGGTAAGGGCCGGTAGTAGTCAGCTCCGCCGGCGCGGCATCAGGAGCCATCACCAGGTCGACCTGCTCCGCCCCGATCAACGGCGGCGACTGCGTGAGGGTCGCACGCAGGCCATGGTGGACAAGACTCCCGAGGGTCGTTTTAAACGTCCCCGGGCCGCGGATGTGAAACCGGGTTGGATCGAGCTCGAGCACCACGGAAGTCACAACCGCACCGGCCGTCGGATCCGTCGTCAGTGCTACGCTGGAGACTTTACCGACCGTAAAGCCCCGTAGACTCACTGGGGCTCCAAGCTGCAGCTTGCCCACATCGCCCTCGAAGCTCACGGCGTACGGCACGGTGAAAGCGAATCGCTCGGGGGGATTGCCGATGTCCCCAACGAACTGACGAGCGGGGACCCCTTTGCCGGGGACCATCAGGATAGTCGGCCCCGCGACTATGGCTTTGAGTGAGGCGGGATTGGCAAGGCTCACTTGCGCACCTTGCAAGTAGAACCGGGTCCCGGTGGTCAGCTCCCCCTCGACATCCTTGTGGAGGTCCAGGTGGGCGATGATCCGCTGCCGATCCGTGGTCAACTCCAGGCCGTCCACCTTGCCGACCTCGAGTCCGTGATACATGACCTTCGTGTCCGTGGCTTTCATCCCGGCCGCGTCCGCGAAAGTGACGGTTACGTCGACGCCGCGCTGGGCGAAGGCCCGCAATGACAGCCAGATCACGATACCGACGGCAGCGATCGGAACGGCCCAGATCCATCCAGGCCAACGACTCCTGCGGGTGATGGAGTTGGTTCGCCGCGGCAGCGCGGCCGGCTCGTGACCGCTAGCGCTCATCGGCTGCATCCCAGAGAAGGCGCGGATCGAAGCAGTGCGAGGCAAGCATGGTCAGCGTGACCACCAACAGGAAGGCGGTCGCACCCCAGGCCGCCCGCGCGCTCGCTAGAGCACCGAATTGCATCACCGGGACAAACACCGCGATTGTAAACACGTCCACGCTGGACCAGCGGCCGATCGCGTCGATGAACCGGTGGAAGTGGGTCTTGAAGGCCAGACGTCGGCCGCAGCGACGCAGGACCGATATCTGCAGCCAAGCGAGTCCGAGAATCTTCAACAGCGGAATCGCGATGCTGGTACAGAAAATAATGATTCCCAGTGGCCAGAAACCCGCCTTGAAGAGCTCCTGCACGCCGTCGATGATCCGGTGCGGAACCTCGCGCCCGGCCTGCATAGCGATGCTCATAGGATAGAGATTCGCTGGAAAATACAGGGCCAACCCAGCGATGAGCAGCGCCGCCGTCCTGGTCATTGCGTCCGGCTTGCGCGAGTTGACGCGCTGTTGACAGCGAGGACACGGGTGTCCCTCCCACTCACCCGGCAGCACCAACTCACAGACCAGGCAGGCGACAGTGGTCTCGCCTGGCGGTGGCGCGTCGTGTTCCGGACTGATCGCCCGCCAGACAGTGCGGCGATCCAGGACCGCTCGCGACAGCATCGACAGGAGGGCAGCTGCCAGCAGACAAACTCCACCCGCATCGATACTCACTGTCAGGTCAGCGGCGACGCGGCTGTACCCGATGGCGAACCCGATCAGGAAGACATCGGGCATGGCCCAGGGATCCAGCCGCAGGCACCAGCGAAAGGCGCGCCCCAGCCAAGGCTGACGCCGCCCGCAGCGGATGTGCGCCAGGACGACGGCGAGGAGCCCGAAACGCACGCCAGGCAACACGATCACGAATGCGGCGACGAGCGCCGCCACCAGCACCCATTGACCATCCCACAGCGAGATCACACCCGATGCGATCTCACCCTCACGGCTCATTCCGAGCACTGACACGCTCATGAGGGGCAGCAGGTTTGCAGGAAGCAGGAGAACCAGGGTCGCCAGGGCGCACGCGAGTCCCGCTGTCACGCTTCGCCCGCTGGTGCGCTCCAGCCAATTCGCGCAGGTTGGGCAGATAGCAGCCATCCCCGCCTCGAGCCGCGGCAGGTCCTGAAGTGTCCCGCAGTCAGAGCATGCAATCGTCAAATTGCTGAACCAACAGCAAATATCACACCCGGAGGGAACCCGGCAGTCGCTGCGCGCTTAGATCAAAGAACACGAAGCGCGCCAATGGCTACGCTTCATCTGCGACACGCTACATACCGGAATGCCCGCGATCTTCACGCCGAGCGCGAATCTGGCGGCAGCGGTTACGCTGCTGGCCATTGCCACGATCGGCTTGGGGGCGGTGGCATGGTGGTGGGCATGGCCCCGGACCGACTATGCCCGCCATGTCCGCTGGCCATTGAGCCAACCTGTGCCCTTCAGCCACCAGCACCACGTCGCCGGGCTGGGGTTGGATTGCCGCTTCTGCCACGCCACCGTCGAGGTGTCCGCGAACGCGGGATTGCCGCCGACCTCGACGTGCATGACCTGCCACTCCCAGGTCTGGACCAATGCCGCCGCGCTGGAGCCAGTGCGTCGCAGCTTGGCAAACAACACACCGATCGCCTGGCACCGGGTCACCGATCTCCCGGATTACGTGTATTTCAACCACAGCATTCACATTGCCAAGGGTGTCGGCTGCCCGAGCTGCCATGGCGAGATTGAGCGGATGCCGCTGACTTACAAGGCAAAGAGCCTCACGATGCAGTTCTGCCTCGACTGTCATCGAGCCTATCGCGGCGCCAATCGTCGACTCACCGACTGTTCTATATGTCACCGCTGAAACGACCTTGGCGCAGCCTCGCGGAGTGGGAATCCGATCCGCAGTTTCTGGCGCGGGCCGCGCAGGAATTTCCTGGCCTGGCCGAAGCACTTGCAAGTGCTCACTCGCGGCGGCAAGTGCTGAAGTTGATGGCGGCAGCCTTCGCTATGAGCGGCATCGCCGGATGCGACGCAGGCGCCCCCGGCGGCCGGCTGATTCCGGCCGTGAAATCGCCTCCGGGCATCGTTCCAGGGTTGCCCAACTACTACAGCACTGCCCACGTGATCGACGGCTTCGCTACCGGAATCCGGGTGGCGCACCAGATGGGTCGTCCCATCAAGGTCGAAGGCAACCCGCTGCATCCGGCGAGCCTGGGAGGCACGGATGTGGTCTCGCAGGCCCAGGTGTTGGAATTCTACGATCCGGACCGGGCTGCCGCGCTCGCCTTTCGGCGCCATCCGAGCGATCGACAGAGCTTTCTTGCCGCGTGGACCCGGCAACGGCGCAGTCTCATGAACACCGGCGGGGAGGGCCTCCGCATCCTGACCGGCACAATCACCTCACCTAGCCTGGCTGCACAACTCGATGCAGTGTTGACCCGCTATCCGCACGCGCGACGGCACCAGTGGGAGCCGATCTCGCGTGACAACGTCCGCAAAGGAGCACAGCTCGCCTTCGGACAGGGCGTGGATCTCGTACCCAACCTGTCTGCAGTGGACGTGCTACTGGCGATCGACAGTGACTTGCTGAGCTCCGCGCCGGGCCATCTGCGCTTCGCGCGTGATCTCATGTCCCGTCGCAATCCGACCCGGATCCCGAAGATGAGTCGGGTTTACGCCGTGGAGCCCACGCCGACCTTGACAGGCGCGGTGGCCGATCATCGGTTTATCGCCAGCCCTGGAGAGCTGCAATGGTTGGTAGCGGGACTCGCGGCCCGCATTGTGCGCGGCGAGTCACCTCCCGATTTGCCGCCTTGGATCGCGGCGGTCAGCGCTGATCTCATGGCCAACAGGGGCCGCGCGTTGGTGCATGTCGGTCCAGACCAACCGGCAACCGTGCATGCCCTGGTCCATGCCATCAACGAGTCACTGGATGCGCGCGGTAAGACGTTCTATTTCATCGAGCCCGTAGCCTACGCGGCAGATCAGAGTGCATCACTCAGCGAGCTCGTCGACGACATGCGAGCTGGCTCTGTAAACGCCCTTTTTATCATCGACAGCAATCCGGTGTTTGCGGCTGCGGGCGCACTTGGATTCGCCGCGGCTCTCGAGCGCGTACCTTTTAGTGTGTCTCTCAGTCTCCACCCGGACGAGACCTTCAGTGCAACGACCTGGTCGCTTCCCATGACTCACGCCTGGGAGAGTTGGGGAGACGCCCGCGCCTTTGACGGCACAGCGACAGTGCTGCAGCCGCAAGCGTTCCCGCTCTACGACGGCTACAGTCCCCACCAGGTGCTGGCTCTGTTGAACGATGCCGATGCCCCTGTCGACTCGCTTTCGCTCGTGCAGGCGACCTGGAAGACTGCCGACTGGCATGAGTCGCTGGCCACGGGTGTCGTACCCGGCACGGCGTCAAAAAAGGCGAACCCCACGCTACGCGTGGCAGGGATGCGGGAAAGTCTCTCCGCTGCTCGCCCTGCTTCCCTGACACTCATCCTCCGACCCGACCCCTACATTTGGGACGGGCGCTATGCCAACAATGCCTGGCTCCAGGAGTTGCCGCGCCCTCTGACGCGCTTGACGTGGGACAACCCACTGCTGATTGCGCCCGCACTCGCCCGCCGCTTGAGCCTGACCAATGGCGACGAGGTGCGTCTCACGGTCGGTGAGGCCCGGGTCGTCGCACCCGTATGGATTCAGCCGGGGCAGCACTCCGACAGCGTCGTTGCCCTGCTGGGCTTCGGGCGATCCGCCGGCGGCTCGATCGCCAACGGCGGGGGGGTCGACTACTACCCCTTGCTGGGTCACACCGGGACACCCACGTTGGTGAAGACCGGCCGCCGTGCCGAGCTCGCCAGCACCGACCACCACAATCTCATCCTCAATGTTGCCGGCGATCTGATCAAGCATGGCCGCCTCACTGACTACCAACAGAATGCGCATTTCCTGCGCAAGGACGAACCGCCGGCGCACTTGTATCGCTGGCACCCGGAAGGTCCGGCAGAGTGGGCGATGAGTATCGACCTCAACACCTGTATCGGCTGCAACGCGTGCGTCGTGGCCTGCCAATCCGAGAACAACATCCCGGTGGTCGGCAAGCAGCAGGTGATTCACGAGCGCGAGATGCACTGGCTCCGCATCGATCGCTACTGGGAGGGCGAGCCTGACTCGCCGCGCAGTCTCTTTCAGCCCGTGCTGTGCATGCACTGCGAGCAGGCACCGTGCGAGGTCGTCTGTCCGGTCGGGGCGACGGTCCATGATTCCGAAGGCCTCAACGTCATGGTGTACAACCGGTGCGTCGGTACACGCTTCTGCTCCAACAACTGCCCTTATAAAGTCCGTCGCTTCAACTATTTCGCCTATGCGCAGGAGGAACATCGACTCCCCGAGTCACGCAATCCCGACGTCTCGGTACGCGCTCGCGGTGTCATGGAGAAGTGCACGTTCTGCCTGCAAAGGATCGCAGAGGCCAGAATAGCAGCCGATCGGGAGAATCGCCCGGTCGGAACGGTGACGACGGCTTGCCAGTCAGCTTGTCCGACGCAGGCGATCTCCTTCGGAAATCTGCGCGATCCCTCGAGCGAGATCGTCCGGCGGAAACGCAGTCCGCTCGACTACGCCCTGTTGGCCGAGCAGAACACCCACCCGCGTGTGACGTACGAAGCAAGGATCGACAACCCGAATCCAGCTTTGACAACGAGGCGGCGCGGCGCATGAGCGAGATGTCCGTGATCGCCTCCCGAGGAGCAACAGCGCCCACCGTCGGCTCCATGACCGACGACATCAGCGCCATCACATTGCATTGGCGCCGCCCCCTGTGGTGGTTGCTGACAATCGCAGCCACGGGCCTGCTCACATCGGTTCTCGTGGTAGCAATCGGTTGGCTCTTCTACGCTGGCATCGGTATCTGGGGGATCGACTGGCCGGTTGTCTGGGGGTTCGCAATCATCAGCTACGTGTGGTGGATCGCGATCGCCTCCGGCGGCACCTTCATCTCCGCCCTGTTTTATCTTCTGCAGGTCGAGTGGCGCACCTCGCTGAATCGCGTGGCCGAGACGATGACGCTGTTCGCGGCCGTCTGCGCTGGCATCTATCCCATTTTGCATCTTGGCCGGCCCTGGCTGTTCTACTGGCTTTTTCCCTACCCCAGCACGATGGGCATCTGGCCGCAGTTCCGCAGTCCGCTCCTGTGGGATTTCTTTGCGATCCTGACGTACGTCATTTCCTCCATTCTTTTCTGGTACCTCGGCCTGGTGCCCGACCTGGCCACCCTCCGCGACCGAGCGACGACACGACGTCAGCAGGTTTTCTATGGAGTGTTGGCGCTCGGCTTTCGCGGAGAGGATCGGCAATGGCGCCACTATCGAGCAGCGTATGGTGTTCTCGCGGCTATCATGGCACCGCTGGTCATCTCGGTACACAGTATCGTCGGGCTGGATTTCGCCGGCGCGGCAACGGTGGGTTGGCATTCGACGCAGTTTCCGCCGTTCTTCGTTTTCGGAGCACTGCTATCGGGGTTTGCCATGGTGTTGCTCCTGGTGGTGCCGTTGCGACGACTGCTACGGCTGGAGTCCTACATCACGCAGCGCCATCTCGATGTCCTGTCGAGGCTGATGTTGATGAGCAGCCTGCTCGTGGGCTACGCGTACATCATGGATGTGTTCTCGGTCTTCTACTCTTCCGAGCACGTCGAGCGCGTCTCGTTCATGGCGAAGATTCACGGAGACTACGCACCCATCTACTGGGCCACGATCGTGCTCAATATCGCCATCCCACAGTTGCTGTGGCTCCGTCGAGCCCGGGTCAACGAGCTGCTCATCGTCCTGGTCTCGCTCGGCATCATCGTTGGCATGTGGTGCGAGCGGTACACCATCGTCGTGATGAGTGTCCGGCGCAGTCACCTGCCCTCGGCCTGGGGAAACTATCACGGCACCTTCTGGGATTGGGCGACCTTGTGGGGCACGGTCGGTCTGTTCCTCACCGGGATGCTGCTCGCGGTCCGCTATATCCCGATCGTCTCAATGTTCGAAATGCGCAGCCTTCTGCAAAAGCGCCGTACTCCGCCAGGAGACTCACCGTGAGCCCCGGTATCCTCGTAATGTTCGAAGACGAGCCTGCCTTGGTCGGCGCTCTCGAGCGACTCCGCTCAATTTCTCTTCACGAGCTGCGGACCTATACGCCCAAGCCCCTGGAGATCGAGCCGCCGCGATCGCCTCTGCCGGTGATCGTTCTGGTCGCCGGGCTGTTGGGCGCGGCCGTGGGTTTCGCGATGCAGGTTTACGCGAATACGGCGTCCTATCCACTGGACATCGGCGGACGCCCCGAGAGCTCCTGGCCCGCCTTCATACCCATCACTTTCGAGCTCGGCGTTCTGGCAGCGGTGCTGGCGGGTGTTTTCGGCTACTTCGTCATCAACCGGATGCCCCGCCTTTACGACCGCATCGACGAGTTGGAAAGCATTCGGGAAGCGTCGCGTGACGGGTGGCTGGTGGCGGTCCGCACCGACGACCCGGAGCGTCTCGCGCAAGCGCGCGCCATCGTCGAGGAGCTCAGGCCGATTTCAATCGAGGAACTGCCGGAATGAGAGTTGCGCTGTCAGCAGTGGTAGTGTTGATGGCGCTCGGCGCCTGCGACGACATGTCGGAGCAGGCCAAACAACGCCCCTACTCGCCCGGTGTCGGCCCCGTTGCTACACCTGCAGGCGTGGTGCAATACGGAGAGCCGGCCAGCCAGAATGCGCCAGCGCTGACCCTTGCGCTGGTGGAACGAGGACAGGAGCGTTTCCGGATTTATTGCACTCCATGTCACTCAGAGCTCGGCGACGGACAGGGGATGATCGTTCAGCGAGGCTTTCCACCTCCTCCGTCCTACCACGACGACCGCTTGCGCAACGTTCCCATTCAACACTTTTACGATGTCATTACACAGGGTTACGGCGCGATGTATCCCTTTGCCGATCGCGTGCCTGGCGACGATCGTTGGGCGATCGCCGCCTACATCCGGGCTCTGCAGCGCAGCCAGAACGCGACCCTCGCCGAGGTGCCTCCAGCCGATCGCGGAGCGTTGCGATGACGCGGCGCCAAGTGCGACAGGTGGCATGGGGATCGGGTGGCATCGGCCTGGTGGGCACGGTCGTGGGTTGGATTACCGAGCCGAGTCAGCTCCCATACGCGTGGTTGGCGGCTTTCAACGCGTGGCTCGCCTGGCCGTTGGGCTGTCTTGGTTTGCTGCTCATCCATGCCCTCACGGGTGGCCGCTGGGGCTATGCCATCCGACCGCAACTGTTCTCTGGCGTGCGTACCCTGTGGTTAGTCGTGCCAGCGGCCGTTCCCTGCATGCTCGCGCTGCCGGAGTTGTATGTCTGGGCGCGCCCCGGTGCCGCCGTCCACCTGGCCAATGGCTTCTATCTGAATCGTCCTTTTTTCTTTGGACGAATTGGGGTCTACCTCGTCTGCTGGCTGGGGCTGAGCGCCTTGTCCCTGAGGGCGCTCCAAACGGAGCAGCCCCGCGCGGCTCCAGCGTCTACCTCCATGCGCGAAACAACCTCCACGCCCAGCGCGACCCACGCGCCCGACGCGGCTCTCGCGCGCATCGCGCCTGGAGGATTGATCGTCCTCGCCCTCACGATCACCTTCAGCGCGATCGATCTCACGGAGTCACTCGATCCGCATTTCGACTCGAGCGTGTACGGGCTGATCACCATGGCGGAGATGGGCTTGTTCGCGCTGTCGGTTGCTGTGTTTGCCGCCTCCCTCGTGATTCCCGCCGTGTCCACCGACACCTTGGCTGTTCTCGGCAAGCTCACGCTGGGGTTGGTACTGCTCTGCGCCTACCTGGATTTCATGCAGCTTCTGATTGTCTGGGAGTCAGACCTGCCGAGCGAGGCGGCGTGGTATGGAGCTCGGACCTCGGGCGGCTGGGGAGTTACCGCGGCGTTGATATCCGCGGGACACTTCGTGCTGCCTTGGTGTGCTCTGATCTGGCCACGCGTGCGGCGCTCCAGGCGCGGCATCGCGTTCGTCGCTGGCCTACTCGCGCTGAGTGCGATAGTGCGCAGTTGGTGGCTGGTGTTACCGGCTTCAGGTGGTTCCTTCAGCCCTGTCGATGTGTCCGCCCTAGTCTGCCTGTTCGGCCTGGGCGCCGCTCTCTCCCTGTCGGATCCCCGCAGACCACCTTTGCCGTCTCGCGACGACCTGGCTGCTGGAGATTCCCATGGTGGATGAGTCCGCTCTACCCAGTCCAACTCACGAGCCCACTGACGTCAGTCCATGGACGATCTGGATCGGCATCCCGGTGCTGATCATCACGGTCGTTGCCCTCGCGCTCCTGGTGCTATGGCTATTTCCAGGTCGCACGGTCGACCGGACAATGCATCTCCCCCTGCCGCACTACCCTTCCCCCGAGCTTCAGACCAACCCACGGGAGGACTTGCTTGAGTTTCGCGCGTCGAAGTTGCAGCAGCTCAACAGTACTGGCTGGGTCGATCGCACTCACGGCATCGCGCACATCCCCATCGCAGCGGCGATGCGCGAAGTGGCAAGCGAAGGGATCAGCGACTGGCCGGCACCCACTCCGCCAGCGCAGTTGCGAGATCAACCATGACTCGTCGCCTCGGCGCGGCACTTCTATTTCTGGCTCTCGCGATGCCCGCCATCGCGTCGCCACCAAAGCTCGAGGGAATCGCCTACACCCAACGGACAGGCAACACGTTACCTCGCACTGCGACCTTGCTCGACGAGCACGGTGCCGCCGTAACCCTTTCCGACATATCACGCGGAAAGCCGTTGGTCCTCGTCCTGGGCTACTTCCACTGCCCCAACCTCTGCGGCATCGTGCGCGCCGACCTGTTCCACGCCCTCCAAAAATCCGACCTGGTCGGCGGCCGCGACTACCAACTCGTCAGCCTGAGCATCGACCCCGCCGAGACGCCTCGCGACGCCGCGACCGCCAAGGCGCAGGACATCGTACGCTTCCCCGCACCCGGCGCCGAAGGCGGCTGGCACTTTCTAACCGGCCAGCCGGCGGCGGTGCAAATGATCGCCGACGCCGTCGGGTTCGGCAACCGCCCAGACCCGCGGCAATCGGTCCCGCCGGCCGGCATAAACCAGCGTAACCAGTTTCTGCACCCTACGGGCGTCGTTTTCGTGACCCCCTCGGGAGTCATATCGAGCTACCTCTTGGGCGTCGGCTATCAGCCGGCGGACGTTCGCCTCGCCGTTACCAGAGCAGAGCGTGGCACCATCCAAGCAGCCGCGCTCCCAATCCTCCTGCTCTGTTACGACTACGACGAATCCACAGGCCACTACACCCTGGCGATCATGAAGCTGCTGCGACTCGCCGCGGTGCTGACCGTGTTGACACTTGGCACGACACTCCTCCTCGCATTCCGCCGCGGCAGGGGCCCCGCATGAAGCTCTGGCTCACCGCAGCCACGGGCATAGCAGCCCAGGTCGACTATCTGATCTTCGCCCTGACGCTGATCTCATGTGCGGTCCTCGCCCTCGTGTTCGGCCTGATGCTGCGCTACATGTTCAAATACCGCGCCGGGAGCGATATTGACCGTGGCGCCGTCGCGCAGAAAACCTGGCGAGTTGAAACCGCCTGGACAGCCGCGACCCTGCTCGCGTTCTTCGGCCTGTTCATCTGGGGCGCGGGCCTCTACGTCCAGCTTTTCCAGCCGCCCCGCGACGCCCTGCGGATCTACGTGATCGGCAAACAGTTCATGTGGAAAGTCGAGCACGATGGCGGCCAACGGGAAATCGACGCCATCCACCTCCCGGTCGGCATCGATGTCCAGCTCGTGATGACCTCGGAGGATGTCATTCATGATTTCTCGGTCCCTGCCTTCCGGATCAAACACGACGTCCTGCCGGGCCGTTACGAAACGCTCTGGTTCCGCGTGGACAAACCCGGAACCTATCATCTCTTTTGCACTCAGCTCTGCGGCATAGACCACGCCAACATGATCGGACAGATCGTGGCCATGCCCAAAGCCGACTACCAGAAATGGCTCTCGCAGAGCGCCACGGGAGACACCTTGGCCACGGCGGGCAAGACACTGTTCATGCGCTACGGTTGCAGCGGCTGTCACGGCTCGAGTGGAACCGGCGGGACACAATCGCAAAGCACGGTGCGCGCGCCGTCGCTCGTCGGACTCTACGGCAGCCCTGTGACCCTGACGGACGGCAGCATCGTGAAGGCCGACGAGCGCTATATCCGGGACTGTATTCTGACGCCGGCGCGGCAACGGGTCGCGAGCTACCTACCTGTCATGCCGTCCTTCGCGGGAGAGATGAGCGAGGAGGATCTGCTGAAAATCATCGCCTACGTCAAATCAATGGCCGGTGAAAAGGGGCCCTCGTGAGCGCCACGGTAATCGAGGGACGGCCCAACAGCGGCACCCTGGAGGAATCCTACCTGGGCGACGGCTTCAGCTTGCGCAGTTGGCTGCTGACCACCGATCACAAGCGGATCGCCATTCTCTACCTCGCCTCCATCACCGCCTTCTTCTTCATCGGTGGCGCCGCGGCGGCACTCGTTCGCTACAACCTCATGGTGCCTGAGGGAATGATCCCCTCGGCGGAAACCTACAACAGGCTATTCACGATGCACGGCGTCGTGATGGTATGGTTTTTCCTGGTGCCCGCCGTGCCCGTAACGCTAGGCAATTTCATCGTGCCCCTGATGCTCGGAGCGCGCGACTTGGCCTTTCCCCGACTGAATCTCTTCAGTTGGTACCTGTTCATGCTCGGTGGAATCGTCGTGCTCTACAGCCTCTTCACGGGCGGCGTGGACACCGGCTGGACCTTCTACACACCGCTCGCAACCACGTATGCCAAGGGACATGTCGTTGCGACCGTCGTAGGGATCTTCATCTCCGGCTTCTCTTCCATCGCCACCGGCCTGAACTTCATTGTCACCATCCACCGACTGCGCGCACCAGGCATGACCTGGTTCCGGATGCCGGTGTTCCTGTGGTCGCTGTACGCGACGAGCGCCATCCTGGTACTGGCAACGCCTGTGCTCGCCATGACGCTGTTGCTGTTGGCCTTCGAGCGGCTCTTTCACATCGGGGTTTTCGATCCCGCCATGGGCGGTGATCCGCTCTTGTTCCAACACCTGTTCTGGTTCTACTCCCACCCGGCCGTCTACATCATGATTCTGCCGGGCTTCGGCATCGTCAGTGAGATCGTTCCGGCGTTTTCCCGTAAGCCCCTGTTCGGCTATTCCTTCGTCGTGTGGGCGAGCATCGGCATTGCCGTGATCAGCTTCCTGGTCTGGGGCCACCACATGTTTGTGGCGGGCACCTCGCTGTTCTCCGCCTTGGTGTTCTCCATCCTGAGCTACATGGTCGCCGTGCCTTCGGCCATCAAGGTATTCAACTGGATCGGCACCATGCACAAAGGCTTCATCCGCTTCGATGCCCCGATGCTGTACGCATTGGGGTTCATCGGCCTCTTCACGATGGGAGGTCTCACCGGCCTGTTCGTTGCCGCACTCGCGGCCGACGTGCACCTGACACAAACCTATTTCGTAGTCGCCCACTTCCACTATGTCATGGTCGGGGGCATGGTCTCGGCGTTTTTCGCCGGCTTACATTACTGGTGGCCGAAAATCACCGGTCGCATGTATCCGGAGATGTGGGGCCGCGCGGGCGCGCTCATCATCTTCATCGGCTTCCACCTCACCTTCTTTCCGCAGTTCGTGCTCGGTTACCTCGGCATGCCGCGGCGCTATCATTCCTACCCGCCGGAGTTCCAGGTGTTGAACGTCCTGTCCTCGGCCGGCGCGACCATCCTGGCGGTCGGCTATCTGCTGCCGCTGGCCTACCTGACGTGGTCCCTCTTCCGTGGCGAGCGCGCGCCCGCAAATCCCTGGGAAGCAACCGGGCTCGAGTGGAAAACCCCGTCACCACCACCGACCTATAACTTCGCCGTGACGCCCGAGGTAGACAGAGCGCCTTATTCGTACAGTCCACCCACTCCGCAGGCACCGCTATGAACGAGACGGTCCTGCCGCGAGAGTTTCAATACAGCAGCTCCCGACACCAGTCGCAGACCGCGATCTCGGGGATGTGGCTGTTTCTCGCCAGCGAGATGCTGTTCTTCGGCGTTCTGTTCCTGAGTTGGATCTTCTGTCGCCATTGGAACATGGCCGGCTTCGATACCGGCGCGCAGCAAACCTCACTCGTGGCCGGGACCATCAACACCGTGCTGCTGCTGACGAGCAGCGCCACCTACACGGGGGGCGCTCGCCAGATCGAGGCGGGCAACGTGCGCGGCTTGATCCGCCTCTGCGCTCTCACCGGCCTGCTGGGGTTGGCTTTCCTGGCGGTCAAGATCGGCTACGAATGGCGCGACGACTTCAGCAAACATCTCTTTCCCGGCAGCGGCTTCGCGCTTGCAGGCCCGGCGCGGGCCGGAGCCCAGATGTTTTTCGTGTTCTATTTTGTCGCCACCGCGCTGCACAGCCTACACATGCTGGTCGGACTTGGACTCCTGGCATGGATCATCTGGCGTGCCCGCCGTGGCGCGTTTTCGGCTGAGTATTCGACTCCGGTGGCAGTGGTGGGCCTGTACTGGAGCTTCGTCGACATGGTGTGGGTCGTGCTCTATCCCCTCATCTACCTCATAGGCCGCACCCCAACGCAATGAGCAGAATACTCCTCACCTGGCTCGCTCTCATTGCGCTGCTTGCCCTGGAGTTAGGCATCAGCTTCCTACCCCTGGGCCCGGCAGTGCGCCCGCTCATCCTCATTCCCGCCCTCGCTATGTTGGCTGTCATCCTCGTCAGCTTCATGCAGGTGAGACGCGGCCCCGTGATCGTCCGCCTCTTCGCCGCAGCCGGTTTCCTGTGGCTGCTGATCCTGCTCGCCCTCGGCAGCCTCGACCCGCTGACCCGTGCCGTCTATCCCGTCACAGCCCCGGTACCGTAGCCGCGCTCCACCCTCGTCCCACGAACCAGCCCGGCCCTTGTGCCAGAATGACGGCTGCTATAATCTAGTCAGCATGACTAGATTATCCAAATCCAAATCTACGGCCAAGTCCCGCAGGCCCTCGGGCCCTACGTCTACGGCGCGCTCGGGCTATTGGTTGCTCCAGGATGCCAAGGCCCGCTTCAGCGAATTGGTCCGCAAAGTCCGCAGCGAAGGTCCGCAGCATGTGACCGTGCACGGACGCGACGAGGTAGTCGTCATCGCTGCCGAGGAATTCCGCCGCCTCAAAGGCAGTATCACCGGAAAGCTACTGGTTGAAGCGATGCAGGCATCTCCTCATCGGGAGATCGATATCGAGCCGGCCCGCGGCTCCCTACCGGTGCGCGACGTAACTCTGTGACGGGATGGTTGCTCGACACGAACATCCTTTCCGAGCTCCGGCGCCCAAAACCGGAGCCGAGGGTGGTCGCCTTCATTGCAGCGCAACCCCTGGAAGAGCTGCATATCAGTGCCGTCACACTCGCCGAGATCCGCTTCGGCATCGAGGTGCTGCCGGACGTGACGCGGCGCTCCGACCTCAACGACTGGCTCACCCACAAGGTGCGGCCGATGTTCGAGCATCGTGTACTGCCGATCAGCGAGGACGTGATGCTCAAATGGAGGCTGCTGGTGGAGGACGGCCGGAGGATCAGCCACACCTTTTCGCAGCCTGATCTGATTATCGCGGCTACCGGCCAGCACCACGGACTCACAATCGTATCCCGTGATACCAGCGACTACATCAAAGCACGCGTACACGTGTTTAATCCCTGGGTCGACCATGAACCAAAACCTGTGGTCCGTCGTTGACGACTACATCGTCGAAAAAGTCGTTCCACCCGACTCGGTCCTGACGACGGTACTCGAGAACAACGCAGCGGCCGGCCTGCCGCCGCACGACGTATCCCCCGCTCAAGGCAAGTTCCTGAATCTAATCACCCGCCTCGTCGGTGCGCGACGAGTACTGGAAATCGGTACGCTTGGCGCCTACAGCACCATCTGGCTCGCACGTGCTCTGCCCGAAGGCGGCACGGTAGTCACCCTCGAGTCGAACCCTCACCATGCCGCGGTCGCCCGCAAGAACATCCAACACGCCAACCTGGCCGCGATTATCGACCTCCGCGTCGGTCCCGCGCTCGAGACGCTGGCAACCCTCCACGCCAATCGCATCGACCCGTTCGACCTCGTCTTCATCGACGCCGACAAACAGAACAACCCCGCCTATCTCTCCTGGGGCCTGAAGCTCTCGCGGCCCGGGACAGTCATCATCGCAGACAATGTAGTCCGCCAAGGCGACCTGGCGGACGCAGGCAGCGCCGACCCACGAATTCAAGGCGTCCGGACTTTCTTCGACATGCTCTCCACAAATCCTTGCCTGAGCGCAACAGCCCTGCAAACAGTCGGCGCCAAAGGCTGGGACGGCTTCGCCATCGCTGTGGTTGAGGAAGCCGAAATTCACCGCGGCCGGACTCGCGAGGAGGAAGCGCGCCATGCCGCAGGCTACGCGCGCCACCCGGTCGAACCGGGAGAGTTCGACGTTTAGCCCGGGACCGCCCTCGGACGAAACCTGCACAACCCGCCCACCCCGCTGGCGCCGAAGGTGCGGTAACGCGGCCCGGATGAATTGGGTGGAGCCCGTCAGGTTGGTCGCGATCTGAGCGCCAATCTGCGCATCCGTCAGCTCTTCCGCCGCGCCGAACAGCCCGTAGCCCGCATTGCTCACGACAACGTCAATCCGCCCCATTCGTGCGAACGCGTCATCCACGACCGCCCGGATCCCAACACTGTCCATCAGGTCGAGCGTAGCGACAATGAGGCGGTCCCCATGCTCCGCCCTCAACTCATCGAGAGCCCTCGCACGTCGGACAGTCGCAACGACCCGATCTCCCCGAGCCAGCAACTGCTCAGTCAAGAGCCGCCCCAAGCCAGACGTCGCTCGAGGACTGGTGCCCCTGGATTGCAGGCCTGACCCTTTATTACCCCCGGGGTCGCCACATGCCGTCAGCGCTGCGCGCCTTCATCAACGTTCTGAACGAGACCAAACCCGCCGGGCCGCGCTAAACGGCCAGCCGGCTGCTCAGCCACCGCGAGCATCCAAATCAGGATCCAGCGTCACATCCTTATCGATCGGGACACCCGCCGTGTTCAAGAACATCGCCAGCAACACAAAGTGCCCGACGACAAAAATAGCATCCATGCACTGCCGCTCGTTGAACTGCGCGGCGAGCTTGCTCCAGATATCGTCCGGGACAAAGAAGTCCGTCACGAGCACGTCAGCGGTCTCAATCAGCGCAGCATCGCGCGCACTCCAACCACCCTCAGCGAGGGGCCGCTTGAGCGCCTGCATTTCCTCGTCGCGCACGCCCGCCCGACGGGCGAACAACACGTGACGCGACCACTCGTAGCCAGACTTGACTCGCCAAGCGGTCCGCAGAGCCAGGATTTCGCGCTCGCGCGGAGGTAGCGGGTTCTTGTCGGACATCACATAGGTGGCCCACGTCCGAAACGCTCGCAACGCGACCGGATGCCGCACAAACGCGCGCGAGACGGCAAAATCGCCTCCCAACCGTTTGAACTCTCCAACGATCTCCGCCTGCTCTGCGTCGAGCTCGTCGTCCTTCATGGGCGGCAATCGCGGCGTGCTTGTTCGCATGACCTTTACCTCACCAACTATTGCGCGAGAAACCCGCCGTCAACGACTAAAGTCGACCCAAGAGCGAAGCTCGAGCGCGGACTCGCCAGCCACAGTACGGCATCGGCAACCTCAGACGGCTGACCTAGACGACCGATCGGCAGACCCTTGCGGATGACAGCGTCGGCAAATGGATCCGTGAAGGCACGCGCCTCTTTTCCCAGCGACGTCTGCACCCACCCCGGAGCGACAGAATTGATACGCACCTGCGTCTTGGCCAATTCCAGGGCGACCGAGCGCGTGATCCCGACGATTCCATGCTTGGCTGCGACATAGGCAACCGCGCCGGGAGAACCTGCGAAAGCGACGTTGGATGTCGTGTTGATAATGACGCCCTGGTTCCTGGGCTTCATGTGGCGCACCTGGGCTCGCACACCGAGCCACACGCCTTTCAGATTGACATTGATGACACGGTCCCAGTCGGCCTCGGTCGTGTCCTCGATGGCGCGCAACGGGGAGTTGATGGCCGCGTTGTTCAGCGCCACGTCGATCCTACCGAGCTTCTCGATCACATGTGCGTGCCCGGTATCAACAGCCTCGGCGTTGGACACGTCGACTTGCCGCACGAGCACTTCCGCGCCCAGGGCTCGAATCGCAGCTTCCGCTTCGGCCAGGATCTGCGCATTCCAGTCGAAGATCGCGAGGCGAGCGCCCTCCCGGGCGAACGCCTCGGCACAGGCGCGCCCGATACCCCGCGCGCCACCACAGATGACGACAACCTTGCCGCCGAGTTCCAAATCCATGCCGAGCCCCCTCTCTCGAGCGCACTGCCGCCATCAGGCGGCGGGCGCACCTTCCGGCATCGGGTACTCGTCGGCGTTCTTCACCCAGCCTTTCTGCAGGGAGAAATCCAGGCGCGGCGGCGAGAAAATGTCGGCCATCCGATTGCCGTCCGGTCCCGGTTTCTGCGCCTCGGAGGTATGGATCACACGCGCCGGGATCATGGTGGCCGAAGGCGATCCCACCAGCGGATGCTCGTCCTCACGCCATTCATTCTTGTTGAGCCCCCACGGCCAACGCATGTGATGGATGAAGCTGCCCGCCAGGATCAGCGAGCACTGATCAAAGTCGTAGTGGCTGTGCGGCGACATCTTCGTCACATCGCGCGGACCGCCGCCGGGAGGGGGGAAGTTCAACATGATGGTCGTGCAGCGCCAGATCGGACCCATCTGGCCCGGCTTGCGTTCCTTCACGAGATCATACACACGCAACTTGAAGCCATCGGGCGGTGCCGGCCAAGCCTTGTAGGGAGGGTGTGAAGGATCCGGCGTCGCATAAGTCGCGGCGTTCGCGCACTTGGCGTTCAGATCCGCCGACTGTGTCGAGAACAGTCGGACCACGCGCCCTCCCTTGGGCACCGTAATCTTGCTGTCGCCAGGCGGCACGATGATGAGCTGGTGACCGGCACCCTGCACCGTCCTGCCTCCTGCGGTCGCTTCCCACGGGGTGTTCTCGTCCGGCAGGACGATCATGTATTCATCCACCTGGCCCGCGCGCGCGAAACTCGCACCCGGCTTGGCCTCGATGTAGTTGACGAGGAGGTTCTGACTACGCGTGTACCAGCCGCGGCCATTGGCATCGTCGTCGACGGGCTCGTCCTTGTAGTACAGGCCGTAACTCGCGGGCTGCACGGTCGAGCCGGATTGCTCGGTCTTCGGCGCCGCCAGCGCCGAACGGGGATCTGACTTGTCGTACATGCAACACCACGCGCGTAAAGATGAACATGATAAGTATACGGCCGCGAATGACGCGAAACCAAGCCGCGCCCATGATACTGTCCGCACCCTGGTATCAGTGAGGGTGATAATGAACAAGACGACCCTTGGATTGTTGAGCATTGTCCTGGCGGCGCAACTGGGTTGCCCGTTGGCGAATAGTGCCGATACTCCCGCTGCGGCTCCCAAGCCCCGGGTGACGTGGTCTCCGGCACCGGGCTCGGTCATCAACCCTTCCAAAAACACGGACTTGGACGCCTGGGAATCCTACCGTGGAAAGTCCAGGAAGCCTTCGGTCGACCGGCATCTCGATGATCCCATCCTCCACGGTGCCATCGACGTACATGCGCATTTCGGCCCGGATACCTATGACCGTCAGTGGGATGCGTTCGAGATCGCCAAGATGGCCCACGCACGTGGCATGCGCGGCGCGGTCTTCAAGGATCACTGGAGTGAGACGGCCGGTCTCGCCTACCTGATCCGCAAGTACGACGATGTGCCGGGATTCGAAGCCTTCGGCGGACTCGCGTTGAATGCGACGGTCGGGGGTATCAATCCGCAAGCCGTGCGTTACTTCGCCGAAGTGGAAGGCCATTACGCGAAGGTGGTCTGGATGCCGACCCATGACTCCGAGAACGAGGTCAAAGCCCTAAAGGAGAACCGGCCCTATGTCATCGTGTCCAAAGACGGCAAGCTGTTGCCCGCGGTGCTCGAAGTGCTCGATCTCATTGCGCACTATAAGCTGACACTGGCGACCGGACACGTCTCCGCCGACGAAATGCTGCAGATCGTGGCCGAGGCCCGCAAACGCGGCATCGAGCACATCATCATCACCCACCCGGGACTCGGGCCGCAGTTCACCGACCCGACGATCGCGCAACTCGAGCAGGCCGCAGCGCTTGGAGCCTATGCCGAGGTGGTAGTCCCCGAGTTGGGAACGAAGCTGCGCGACAACACCCTCAAGATGATCAAGGCCATTGGCCCGGCCCATTGTCTCGTCTCGACGGACAGCGGCCTCACCGGGTCACAGAACCATCCCGATGCTCTCGCTGGCGCCGCGAAGACTCTGCGCGAAGCCGGCTTCGGCGAAGCCGCTCTGAACCTGATGTTCAAGGAGAATCCGGCCAGGGTGTTAGGATTGCCCGTCCAATAACTCGACACACGTGCGCGGTGCCGCTGAGTCGGTGGCGCGCATGTGTCGCGGCGCCGCTGATCGGTGCCGCGCACGCGTGGCGGGGCGTCAGAGCGTCGGATAGGCCGGATATTCCTTGGGCGATTCGCCCGTCATCTCGTTGAAGATCTTGCGACTGGTGAAACGCCACCCTTGCGCCGTGCGGATCAACTCGTCCTCGTAGTACCCGTACGCGGCGATGTACGGCCAACGCTGCAGGTTGTCGTTGTTGAGGTCGAGCCAGTAAGCCCACACCCGGGCCCGGTCGCCCTTGATGTCAAACACCCGGTTCGTCACGAAATGCCGCAGACGAAACGGTTTGCGGGGGCCCGCGGCGGCGGCGAGATTGTCGAAAAACTTGCCGATGCGCACGCACGCCGTGTGAATCGCCTCGCGCCCCGTCGCACTACCTTCAGGCCACTCGAGCGTCGCGTCCTCGGTAAACATGGAGGAGTAAACGTCCGGCTCGTGCCAGTCGAGCGCGAACATGTAGCGACTCTGCAGCTCGCCGATGTCCATCTTGTCGATCACCGCCTGCAGCGCCGCCGGATCCGGTTGCTGTCCCATATGCGTCCCCCGCTTGCCCCTGTCACCTGTTGTAGTTAACATGTTCACTATGCAGTAACCGGTTGCCTGGCGCAATAGCCCTGGGGGGGAACGACGATGAACGCGGACACGACGGCGGCGACGCTGCAGACCCTGCTCGATCGCATAGCGATCCAGGATCTGTTCACCCGTTACTACGGATCACTCGATGCCGCCGACCCCGAAGGTTTCGGCAGGTATTTCGTCGCGGGAGCGGAGCTCGACGTGAACGGGATCGTCGTGCACGGCCAACACGAAATCGCGGACCTCTACCGACGGGTCGCGGCCGACAAGCCCCCGCGCACCGGCAAGTTCCGCATGCTACTCACCAACGCACACATCGAAGTGAACGGCAACAACGCGACCGCGAGCTTCCTGTGGACCCAACTTCTCAACGATGACATCAAGGGTCCGCCGCGGCTCATCGAGCAGGGGCGCGAATTCGACCTTCTGGTAAAGTGCAACGGTCAGTGGCGCATCACCAAGCGGGTCGTGATCGCCGACTCCGGCCTGCCCAACCTGTTCGATGCGACCTACACCCCGCGCGAAGACTACAAGCTGCCGGCGCCCTAGCCCGGCCAGTGGCCGATGGCCGGCGGCCAATGGTCGCCCTAACCGGTCACGCGTCGGATGAAGCGCGCCACCTCGACTTGGATCTGCGCATTCTCCGGCGCATCGCCCGGAATGAAGCCCCCGTGCGGCATGGCTTCCCAGACATGCAGCTCCGCGTCGATCCCCGCATCGCGGAGCTTGCGGTGGATGAGCACGGAGTTGGAAAGGAACAGATCGCGCGTGCCCGACTGCACCAACGTGGGCGGGAAGCCCTTGGTGAAGTCGCCGAACAGCGGCGAAAGATAGGGATCCCGCAAGTCGTGCCCATTCGCATAGAGCGCGTTGCAGTCGGGCAATCCGCCCTTGAGCACCACGTCGAGACTTTCGTTGGTGCGGAAAGTGTCACCCGACTCGGTCAGGTCCACCTCGGGCGTCAACAACACCGTACCGGCAGGTAGTGGAATACCGCGATCACGAATCATCAGCGTCGCGGCGGCCGCAAGGTTGCCTCCCGCCGAGCTCCCACCGATGACCACACGTTTGGGATCGAACTTGTCGAGCAGCGCCTCGTAAACCGCGACGCAATCTTCCGGGGCGGCAGGAAAGGGATGATCGGGCGGCATGCGATAGTCAACCGCAACCGTGCGCACACCGATCGCGTCGGCATAGCGCGCACCCTGGGCCTTGGCGAAGGCGCCGGCACCAACGACGAACGCACCGCCGTGGACAAACAGATAGACCGGACCGTCCTCTCGCACGCCACCGCCAGGTACGCAGTCATAGCATGGAACGCCTGCAATCCGCGTCGTCTCGACCGTAGCACGCACCCCCGCGAGCATCGTCGCGGCCATCTGCTCCCGCGTGGCTTCTCCCGCTGCGATCTGCTTGCGCCACGCATCCTTGTCGTTCGGTGAGGGCCACGCCATCCGGGGCATCGAGGTACCGTCCGAAAGCACCTTCTGCGCAGCCGCACTGATCGTCGACGGCGGCGGGATGTCTCTCTCGCTTACATGGACCGGACTGTACGTTGGCTGGCTCATCGGTCGAGTTTGTTTTTCTTCAGGAATAGCGAGAGTTGATCCGCCACCTGCACGTTGTTGAGATCCGCGAAGGCGATATGCGTGTTTCCCTTGAGACCGGCTGCCGGCAGCAGCAACACTTCGGCATGTCCCCCATGGGCGTTCACGACGGCGACGAACTGCTTGCTCGTCTCGACGGTCTTCGCCCAGAACGTGTTCTCGGTATTGTCGCCCCAGACGAGTTGGATCGGAATGCGCGTGAGCCTCATGAACTCGGCGAGCGGCACGTGCGTGGGACCAAACCCGCCTTCCGGGCCTTGCGGTCCTTCACCGTCCGGGAACACGAACGCCGCCGTTTCATAAGCGACGATGCCTTTCACGTTGTCGCTCTCGAGCGCGGCGAGCATCGCTCGCCAACCGCCCGCGGAGTTGGTTACGGCGACGACCGGGCCGATCCGGTCGATGGCCTTGGCAGCCGCCTCCGCCTCCAGGTGCGCGTTTTTCGCGATGTCGAACTCGTCATAGCGCTCGCTCATGGCCAGGTCGAGCGCCGCCGCATCGTCCTTGGGGAATTGGACGTTGGGGAACCACTGCCCCGGGGCGGGGCCGAACCGCCACGCGATGATGTTGCGCTGATCCTGGCCGACGACCGGGTTATAGGTGTACGACTCACAGCTCATATTGCCGCGGCCGACGCGCGGACCATCCCACATGTAAACCGGGTACCCGCGCCGCAGAAAAATCTGTTGGTACCCCTCACCACCGTCCCAGCGCTGCTGCCACACCTGGACGCTCGAGCTGTGCCAGAGGAACAACCCGGTCTTCTTCGCATGGAGCGGGACCTGGTAGTCGACAAAACCATGGTCGCAGTGGAGCGTGCCTTTCTCACCGCTGATGACCGTGCCGCCGGCCGTGAAGCTGCCTTCGCGCTCGATCGGAATCGGTGCGGCCACGGCCGACACGGAAAGCGCGAGGGCCAGGACGAACGGTCCCACGCCCTACTCAACTCCCTTGATCGCGGCGGACAGCGCGCGCAGCTCATCCAGGAGCTGGTCGAGCCGCTCGGACCCGAAACGATCCGAATACTCGCGCCAGATCCGCAGCACATCCTTCGAGATGACTTTCACGATCTCGCGCCCCGCCGGTGTCAAAGTCACCAGGGTGCGGCGCCCGTCGTGGCGATCGGGCTCACGCACGACGAGCTTGCGCTCCTCCAGGTCCTTGAGGATGCGTGTGACACTCGGGGCGTGCAGGAGGGCGACATCGGAAAGGCAGGTGGCATCGGTTGCACCGCGGTCATTGAGCACCCGCATGACGCGCCACTGCGGCTCGGTGATGTTGTACTCCCGCAGCTTCGGTCGCATGGGTGCGAGGACGGCCTCTTTGGCATTGAGCATGATCGCGGCAATCGACTGCTCGAACGGGGGCAGTTTGCGCAGCCCGCTCATCCATTCCCCTTCATCGTTTGGCTCCCGAGAGAATCTATGCCAATTCTCGCCGAAATCCGCACGCATTGCTGCAATTATTAGCCCTCTGGCAACCTGTCGTTGCCGCTGGGGCAGTAATCTGCTCATTTGCGCTTCATACGCCTCGCGGCGATGCGACACCCCTCGGCCATGGCCTTGAGTTTGGCCCACACGAGCTCCTCGTGGCCGACACGGGAGCCGATGCCGCAGTCGGTCCCGGCCTGCACGTTCTCCATCCCAACCAGCCTGGCGAAATTGCACAGCCGCTCGGCCACCAACTCCGGGTGCTCGACCAGGTCCGTAAAGTGGCCGACCACACCAGGGACGATGATCTTGCCGTCCGGCAGCTTCACATCCTCGAACACGTGATACTCGTGGGCGTGGCGGACATTGGAGGCCTCGAAGCTGTACGCCTGCGCCTTGATCTTCAGCAGCTTGTCCACGATGTGTTTGAACTCGATGTCGTGGACATGCGGCCGGTGGCCCGAGCCCCAGCACATGTGGATACGGATCTGCTCTTCCGGAAGGCCGCGCAGCGCGTGATTGATGATGTCCACACAGAAGTCGAGGTGCTGGCGGTACTGCTCGATGCTCCAGTCGGGATAGAACATCCAGGTCGTCGCAAACTCCGGCTCATCGACCTGCAGGACCAGGCCAGCGTCCGTGATTGCCTTGTACTCTTCGCGTGCCGCATCGGCGACGGCGAACATGTAGTCACGCTCATTCTTATAAAAGAGGTTGTGAATGCCAGCGCCCAGGCTGAGCGGACCCAACGCGGCGATGAACCCGTCGACGCCCGGCCGGCTCTCGAGCGCCTTTTTCAGTGCGTCGATGTCCTTTTTGATCGCCTCATAGCCGTGATACTTGATCGCCTCGGTACAGGCGCGGATCTTCGCCGGCTTGGGGTCCATGATGCCCTTCCAGCCGCCGCCTGGCGGGAGGAAGCCCGGACGGACCGAGCCCCCGGAGCCCGCGAACCACAGGCCCGACTCGTAGAAGCCCGGGAAGTCGCGTCGATCGCGTTCGGCGGTGAACGCGCGCTTGGGACCCAGGTTCGATGGGCGATCGATCGTCGTGTAGCCGCTGATGCGATCATGGATGTAGGCGGCGTACGTCCCGGGGTGGGAGGCCTTCACGTACTCGCCGTCGTTGATGATGTCGACCCCGCATTGGATCTGCTGCTCGACTACCCAGTCGACCGCCTTGGGCAACTCCACCGCGATTTCGGTCTCGTGCTCCCTGGTGTTGGTCAGCAGCTTGGCGAGCCCGGTCGGCAGCGGCAGGTTGCCGCCGTGACTGCTCAGAAAATAGTCCGTCGAACGTCTCATAGATATCCCATCCGGTTTTGAACGTGTTCAGTCGTCACTTGGGCAAGGCCCAACTCATGGGCGGCGGACCCCAGTCCGGGGCTGCGGCCGCTAAATTGAACATTCGGCGGGCATTGCCACCGAGCACCAACGCCTTCTGCGCGTAGGTCAGGTGCTCTGAGTGCAGCAGGTAGTTGAGATTCTCGCCATAGGTGATGCCGCGGCGGCGCGGACGCTCGCCCTTCGGGAGATCGGCGCTGCGCAGGCGGGTGTAGTCACTACCCCACATGACACGCTCATAGCCGAATGCCGCGAACATGCGCTCGAGGTTCGGCCATACGTCCTCATACGGATAGTTCTGTTGCGATAGGAGTGGCGCGCCGCAAAGCTTCACGTGGATGTTAGGATACCTGGCCAGCGCGAGCAGATCCTCGAACGGCGCCCAACTCATCGTCTCGGGCGGTGATACCGGATGCTGAGCGACGCCGATATGATCGATGATCAATGTGAGGTTGGGATGTTTCTCGGCGATCGCCGCCATCCGGGCGCAACCGCCATGAGTCGAGTTGAAGATCGGCAACCCGACTTCCGCGGCGGTCGCATAGAGCGGATCGAATACCCCGGCGGCGAACTGGGGGCGCATCTTCGCGGAAGTGAAGTCGCCGACCAGCGCGCGGCCGGCAACCATCGCTGGATGCTCCTTGATACGCCGCACTTCTGCTGCGAGATCCGGATGGGTGTGAAAGAACGTGAACACACCGGGAAAGCGCCCCGGGAAGCGCTGGTGGGCCGTATCGATGAAACTCTCGCTCGTCACCGCCAACGCAATATCGACGCCGACCGCATCCATCGCCTCGCGGGCCAACTCCACCTGCCACAGGCTCGTCAGGCCCTTCTGACTCTCGTCCAGTGGCTTGCCCGGCCAAGGCTCGTGGATCTGGGCGTCGATGATCTCCAGGGATTCCAGGCTGCTGCTCATACATCCTCTCAATTGGCGAACTCGCGCACGGCGCGCTGATAGGAGCGCGCATAGGGTTTGAGGCCTTGCCATACCACCAGTGCCGACAGCGAGCCCATGATCACGGCATTGAGCATCATCGAGTACCTGAGCGCGCCTTCGTCGTGGAAGACGAAATCGGTGAACAGGGCCACGATGAGCGGACTCACCGCGAACGCGACGACGTTGTTGCAGAACTGGGTCAGGGAACCCATCTGCGCCCGCATGCGGTTGGGGGTGATCACCTGGAAGGCCGCTATGCTGGGCCCGAAACCGATCGTGCCGACGAAGCTCGCCAGCGCATTCACCGCCAGCACGAGATACGGGTTGGGCATGAGCGGCGCGAGAATCATGAGCGGGATCGAGGCGAGCAGACCGTAGAACACGATGCGCAGGTCGGAGTCGTGGCGCCCCTGTTTGTTCCAATACTCGGAAAGGCGGGCACCGGCCAGCAGCGCGATCGGCGCTACGACCAGGGTGATCGTGCCGCTGATCATGCCGATCTTGGCCAGGTCCCACCCGAACTGACGATGCAGAAAGGTCGCGTTCCAGGCCGCCGGCCCGGTCAACAACATCGCCTTGATGCACATGCCACCGATCACCCCCAGGTAGGTGCGCCAGTCGTTCACTATCCACCGGCCCACCTCAGCGAGCGGCACCTTTCGAGCCTTCTCGCCTGGAGCGAGGCCGCGGCGCGGCGGCTCCTTGGAGGTGAGCACGATGAGCGCCCACAACAGTCCCGGTGCACCGACGATGATGAAAGCCCATTGCCACGGCCGGATGAGGCCGATGCCCAACAAGCGCACCGGTGGCATGTTGGCAACGAAGTGCAGAACGGCGCCGCCCATGAAAAGCGCCAGACCCGTGCCCAACATCGCACCGATACCCATTGTCGCGGTGGCGAACGCGACCTTTTCACGCGGCCAGTTGTCCGTGGCGATCGACCAGCTCGCCGGACCATAACCGGACTCGCCCGCGCCGACTCCCATGCGGGTCAACAGCAAGCCGCCATAGCCCTGCACCATGCCGCATGCGACGGTGGCCGCGCTCCAGAAAGCGATGGCAGCGGCAACGAGATTGCGGCGGTTGCCATGGTCCGCGAGGCGCCCGACACCTATGCCGACGATGCCGTAAGGCAGCGAGAAGGCGGCCCCGATCAGCAGGGCCGCCTGGGTATCGGTGATGCCGAAATCGTGTTTGATGGGGTCGATGAGCAGCGCCAACACGCCGCGATCGAGCACTGTGAACATGACGACCATGGTCATGACGAACAGCGAGTAGTAGGCGTCTCTGCGCGGCGGCCAAGGCTGGCTCGCGGCAACTGCAGCGGCGGTCGAGGGCCCGGACGCGGCCGGCGTCGACGCGCCCGTCGCAACGCCCCCCACAGAAGCATTCACCATGTCAGCCATCCGTGTCAGCGGAGCCGTCGAAACTTCTGGATCTGGTGATCCAGGCATGCCGCAACCGGCATGCGATTGAGGGCACCACCGAACGAGCCCGAGACTTCCGCCACGTACAGGCTGCCCTTGGAGTCGATCGCCAGCCCGTGCGGAGCGATGAAATTACCCGGTGCCGCCCGGTTCGCGCTGTCGGCACCCCAGCGCGCGACCAACACGCCGCCGGGATCGAACACCGAGAGGCGGCCCGGCAGGTCGTGATCGGCATAACCGCGCGTGAATGAGCCCTGCCCCGCCTCGACCGGACGCCACAACTCGGACACATAGATCAGCCCATCCTTGTCGACGACACAGTCCGTCGGACGTAGCACGTCCGTCCACATATAGAGAAACTTCCCTGAGCGATCGAAGAACTGCAGCCGGTCATTCTCGCGGTCGCAGACGATGACGTTCTCGTCTCGATCGAGTGCTATGCCGTGCGGCAGGTGGAACTCGCCCGGCCCGGTACCCACCTCGCCCCACGAGTTGAGGAGGTTGCCCTTCGCGTCGAAATGATGGACCCGCGCGTTACCGTACCCGTCGGCAACGAAGATATCCTTGTTCGCTGCGATACTGACGTTACAACAGCAATTGAACGGCCCCAGCGCACGCGCTACGAACTCGTTGTGATGGATCTTCGGTTTACGCCCGCGCAGATGGCCGTAGCCCGTGTCGGTGACCTGTTTGGGTCTACCCAGCATCCATTGGAAATTCCCGTCCAGGTCGAACACGCGCACCACGCTGTCCATGTTGTCGGTGCAATAGACGACGTCGTCATGGATGGTGATGCCGTGGGCCTGATTGAAAACGCCGTCGCCCCACTTCTTGATGAAGGTGCCATCTTCGTTATAGACCATCACCCGCTCACCCTTGCGGGTGTGAAGATAGACGCGGTCCAGGCTGTCGCAGGCGACGGCGGCGACATCCGAATGAGAATACTCCTCGCCCGGCGGACACTGCTCCCAGTCCGGGACCAGTTCGAACCGCACCACGGCGCCGCCGACCTCGATCGGCGACGCTGTGGATTTGGGAACGAGGACCATTTGCGGCTAAACCATGCGATCAGAAGTTCCGGCGCACGTTGATCGTCCACTCGCGCGGCGGAGCCAGGCGGGTCTGGGCGTCGAGCGTACCCTGCAGAACCTGGTAGTGGTAGAACTTGTTGGACAAGTTCGTCACCCCCAGGGTGCCGGACCACTTGCTGTCGGGCGACTCGTAGTGGATCTCGGCGTTGGTGACCGCATAGGGCTTGATGATATAGATCGGCAGCGGCGCCCGTAGCTGCGCGGAAGGATCGTAATCCTGCTGCGATTGCCAGGTCACGTCCACGCGCGGCGTAAAGGTACCCCCCGGCGTGTTGATGTCATAGCCCGCATCCGCGTGCATATTCCAGGTGGGCTGAATGTGGTTGCCGGGGAAGAGATAGCCCGGTTTGCCCAGGGTGGTGATCCCGGAGCGGAAGTCATTGTAGCCGCCCGACCAGTCGAGGTGCAGGTGCTCGATCGGCAGCGAGGTGAGCTCCCATTCGAAGCCTTTGATCTTCGCCGGTATGCCAACGTTGATGAAATACTGCACGTTACCGGTGGCGGGCGCGTACTGTTGGCAGGCAGCCGGGGACGAATACCAGGTCGCGGTCGTGCCCGGCTGCCCGGTACATTCATAGCCCTGCACCGAGGTCGAGAGTGACTTGTAGTCCGTGTAGAACGCGGACAGGTTCGACCGCAGGTGATGATCGAAGAACTCCATCTTCAAGCCGGCCTCATACGAGACCAGGCTCTCCGCGGCCGTCGGCACGAACTGCCGTGGCGTGTTCACGATCGTCGTCAGGCCCGGCGGACGCGAGCCGCTACCGGCATTGGCATAGGCGAGGATATCGTCCGTGATCTTGTAGTCGGTCGATAGCAACCAGTCGCCACGATGCTCGGTAGACCCGATCGGGCTGTTGATCACGAGGGTCGGCGGGTTGTGGATGGTGATCGCAATCGTCTCATCGGTGTAACGCGCACCGCCCGAGATACGCCAGCGGGATGTGAGGTTGTAGTCGAGATGGAAAAAGCCCGCCTCGGAGCTATTGTGCCCTTTCACGATCGACTGCTGCGCGGTGGTCAGGAAGTTGATCGAGTTGATCTGGGCGCCCGACAGGCGCAACAGGAAGCCACCGACCACCCAGTTCAGCTTGTTGTCGAACAGGCCGCCGTCGAAGCGCACCTCGCCGGTGCCCTGGTAGTCGTTATTGTTGAAGTGCGAGATGACGTAGCCCAGCGGCGACTGGTCGCCGTTCTGTGTAAAGGCGTTGGTGTAAGCCGTGTAGGCCCCGATCGCCGTCATGTGCACCGCGTCGGTGATGTCGTAGTGCACCTTGGTCGAATAGAGATCGTGTTGCGCCGTCTTGCCCTGCGGATAGCAGAACCCGGTGGGAATCTTGAGGGCGCTCCCGTCGAAGTCCGGGCGACAGTTCGTGGCGTAGGTGGCATAGCCGTTCGTGCCCGGAGGAGCCTTGAAGACGCTGCTCAACTGGATGCCCCAGTTCTTGCGGAGCGCGGCGTTGTAGGCCTCGACCAGCGCGTTGGCGGTGTTGGGGTTGGGGTTCGGCTGATACGCCAGCGCCACCTCGGGCGTTTCCTCGTCGTGCTCGACCCGCTTGCGGGCCTCGAACAGCACGTCGAGCTTGTCGTTCGGCCGCCAACGCAACTTCACCGCGCCGACGGTGTGATCGATGCCGCCCAGGTGGCCGATGATGCAACCGTGATTGAATGAGTCCGGCTGGAAAGCGGGGAAGGCTCCCGAGGCCGCGGGGGTGCCGAGCTTCTGCATCTCGCAGGTGAAGTCCAGGCGCTGCTCGAAACCATCCTGGCGCTCTTCGCTACCCGATACGCGCATCGCCCACGTGGACGTCAGGGCCATGTCGAAAGCGCCGCTCGCGGCCAACCGGTTATAGGAGCCGGTGCCGAGCGAGACGTAACCGCTGTCGCTGCCGGTAGGATCCTTGGTGTAGATCTTGATCGCGCCGCCGATACTGGCGTTTCCGGACAGGGTGCTCTGCGGACCGCGATTCACTTCGATGTGGTCGATATCGTTGAAGTCCAACTCCGAACCGGCCGTGGTCGCGTGATACACGTCATCCGTATAGATCGCGACCGCCGGCGGCACCGCCAGACTCGAGCTCAGACCCTGCTGCACGCCGCGCATTCTGATCAACGGCGTGCCGGCCGATTGCGAGTCGCCGGGAACCGTGAGGAGGTTGGGCACCACCGCGCCGAGCGTGCCGATATTGGTGACGTGCGCCGCCTCCAACTGGGGAGCGCTCTGCGCCGTGATCGACAGCGGTGCGGTCTGGATGTCTTCCTTTACAAACCGCGCGGTCACCTCGATCACATCCAGTACCTGGTCACTCGATGAGTCGGATTGCGCCGCGGCCTGCTGCACCGCTGGTGCGGCCTGCGCGCGCGATGTTTGCGGCCATGCGGCCAAAGCGGCCAGCGACGTCCCGGCCAGCAGGGCCCAGCCCCGCGCCGCGGAAAAACGGAATCCACCTGTGTGTGTCATTGCCCCCCCGATGTTGTTCTGCCACAACTGCGCCGCCATGCTGCGCAGGCACCCCGGCTGATATAAGCCATGGTGACATATGGATAACATGATAACCAATAACATGATAACTATTTCGCGTCAACGAGCTATCATTGCCGACCTGTTGCAGTCAGAATTGCTCTACGGGAAATGAAGGACTGAAGACATGAAGATCAGTGTTCGCGAAGCAACCATCGACTTTCTCCGGCGTGTCGGCATGACAACGGTGTTCGGCAATCCGGGCTCGACGGAGCTGCCCCTGTTCCGGGACTTTCCGGACGACTTCCGCTACGTGCTGGGATTGCAGGAGTCGGTGGTGCTCGGCATGGCCGATGGCTTCGCGCAGGCGGCGCGTAACGCCGCATTGGTCAACCTGCACTCGGCCGCCGGCGTGGGCCACTCCCTCGGCAATCTCTTCACGGCGTACAAGAACCAGACGCCGCTCGTCGTCACCGCCGGGCAGCAGGCGCGTGGCATCCTGCCGTACGAGCCGTTTCTGTTTGCCGATCGAGCGACGGAGTTTCCGCGTCCTTATGTGAAGTGGGCGGTTGAGCCTGCGCGCGCGGAGGACGTGCCAGCCGCGATTGCGCGCGCTTACTACGTTGCGATGGAACCTCCTTGCGGTCCCACGTTCGTTTCCGTGCCCGTCGATGACTGGGATCAAACAAGCGAGAAGCTGCCGGCTCGTCGGGTCGTTGCGCGTAATGCCGGCGATCCGGAAGCACTGGACGCGGTCGCGAAAGCACTCGCCACGGCACGCGCGCCAGCGATCGTTGCGGGCGCGGGGTTAGCACGCGATCGAGCCTGGACCGAAGTTGTTCAGCTCGCCGAGCGGCATCGTGCCGCGGTGTGGGCTGCGCCATTCGCCGCACGCAACGGCTTTCCGGAAGATCACCCGCTCTTCCAAGGCTTCCTCGACCCGGCTCGCGAAGCCATTGCGCGCCAGCTCGCGCAATACGACCTGGTGTTGGTACTCGGCGGCCCGCTGTCCCTCTATCACACGGATGGCACCGGACCGCACGTGGCGGAAGGCACGCGCCTGGTTCTCATTGCCGACAATCCTGTGTTCGGCAGCTGGGCCCCGGTCGGTGACACGATCGTCGCGAATCTGAAGCTCGCCCTGGCAACGCTGCTCAGGGGTCCAACTCCATCGCCGACGCGAAGCGAGCCCGCCAAGCGTCAGCGACTGGAGCCGCTCGATGGCTCTGCCTGCAGCGACGCTTTCCTCCTCCAGGAGGTGGCGCGGCAGCGTCCGCAAGGCTCGATCATCGTCGAGGAGGCACCCTCCAGCCGGGGCGCCATGCATGATCGGCTGCCCATCGTCGCGCCGGACACGTTCTACACCTGCGCGAGCGGCGGTCTCGGTCATGGTCTGCCCGCGGCGATCGGCGTCGCGCTCGGACGCCCCGGCGAGAAGGTCATCGCTATTCTGGGCGACGGCTCGGCGATGTATGCGATCCAGGGACTGTCCTCCGCCGCTCAACTCGGACTGCCCATCAGCTTCGTGATCGTGAAGAACGGCCGTTACGAGGCGCTCCATAGCTTTGGCCGTCACTTCGGGCTGCAACGGACGGTCGGCACCGACCTGCCGGGCCTCGACTTCGTGGCCCTCGCGACCGGGCAAAGCGTCGCAGCGAAGCGTGCGCGCGGCAAAACCGCCCTGGCGGAGGCACTGGCCTGGTCATTCGCGGCGCCGACGCCCACCCTCGTGGAAGTGGTCGTGGACTGAGTGGTGGACGGAAGATATACTTATCGTGTTAATATATTTTCCAGCCCCTCCCGGACACCCGTCCGCCGTCGCACCGCCCCGAGGCTTTGATGCTGAAACGCTTTGCTCTCCGTGATCTCGTCGATGACCGTCCGCAGGACGGCGTCTTTCGAATCAACCGCGCGATGTTCCGCGACCCGGAGCTATTTGCTCTCGAAATGAAGTATGTTTTCGAGGGCGGCTGGGTGTTCGTCGGCCTGGCCTCGCAGGCCGGCAATCCGCACGACTACTTCACGGGATCCATCGGCCGGGTGCCGATCGTCGTCAGCCGCGACGGCAAGGGGGAACTGCGCTGCTTCGTGAATGCCTGTCCCCACAAGGGCGTGCGTCTCGTGCAAAAGCTGTGCGGCAATGCCTCCCGCCACGTCTGCCCTTATCACGCCTGGACGTTCGACAGCGCCGGCGTCAACCGTTTCATCAAGTGGCGCAGTGGCGGCTGCTACGCCGCCGGTTTCGAGCAGGAAAACCACGACCTCGCCTCGGTGGCGCGTTTCGGTGAATATCGTGGATTCCTGTTCGCGAGCTTGAATCCCAACGTGCCGAGCCTGGAGGAATTCCTGGGCGAGACGCGCAAGCTGCTGGACCTCGTCGTCGACAAGAGTCCCGACGGCATCGAGCTCGTGCCCGGCCGCGTTTGTTTCACTTACCAGGCCAACTGGAAGATGCAGCTCGAGAACTGCGCCGACCAGTATCACTTCACCTCCACGCACCCGAGTTACATCCGCATCCTGGAGCAGCGTGCCAGGGAGCAAGCCGCCGAGGTGGTGCGCTCCACCCTCGGCGGGACCTCCTTCTGGCAGGAGGAAGCGAGCGGCATCGTCGGCGGCTCGTGTAGCTTCGATCACGGGCATGCGCTCAACTGGGGCATCATGCCGGTCTCGAATGACCAACCTGACTTCGAGCGCGCGGAAGGCTTGGCGCGCGAGCACGGCGTTGCCAAGCGGAACTGGATGTTCAACATGCGCAACGTGACGATTTTCCCGAATCTGCAGATCGCGGAAAACGCCTCGAGCCAGATGCGCGTCATCCGGCCCATCGCGCCCGACCTGACCGAAATGCAGACCTGGTGTATCGCGCCCAAAGGCGAAAGCGCGCGGGCCCGGACTCTGCGGATTCGCCAGTACGAGGACTTCTTCAATCCGACCGGCATGGCAACACCTGACGACACGGTCTGTTACGAAGAAGCCCAGTACGGCATGGCGGAGCAGGAGCGCCCCTGGCTGCAAGGCCACGCCCGGGGGTTTGCCGCCTCGGTCGCGGGGGGCAACAACTACGTGGACCTGATCGACCTCAAGCCGGCCCGCAGCGTTCTGTCGAATGCGAGCCTGGCCGATGAGAGCCTGTTCGCGAGTTATTACCGTGCCTGGGCCGCGCGTATGGCGGAGGCCCTGACATGACCGCGCTCGGATCGGCGGACGCCGCGGCATTCCTATACCGGGAGGCCCTGTTGCTCGATCGAGGCGACTACGATGCGTGGCTCGAGCTCTATACCCCCGACTGTCTGTTCTGGATGCCGGCCTGGCGCGACGACGGCACACAGACTGAGGACCCCGATCGCGAGCTCTCGCTGATTTTCTATCGCGGCCGGCGCAACCTGGAGGATCGCGTGCAACGCATCCGTTCGCCCGTTTCGGCGGCCTCCCGGGTCATGCCGCGGGTGGCGCACATGATTGGCAACGTGTTGGCCGAGCCGGTGGACGGTGGGACGCGGGTGCGCATCGACTCCTCGTTCATCGTCAACGTGCAGGATATCAGGAGCCATCGCACTCACGCCTACTTCGGCCGCTACGAGCACGAGTTGCGTCTCGAAAACGGCGCCTGGAAGATTTCTCAAAAGATCATCCGGCTGATGAATGACGTCGTGCCGACCATGGTCGACGTCTACGGAATCTAGGAGCCTGTAAATGATCTCGAGCGTCGCGATTGTGGGTGCTGGCGCGATGGGCTGCCTGTTCGCCGCCCGAATGGGCGAGCGCGGTGTGCGAGTCACGGTGGTCGATGTCGACCGCGAGCGACTTGCGGTCATCGGTCGAGACGGCATCACGTTGACCGATGACAGTGGTATGCGAACGGTCGCCGTGCGCGCCGCCGTTGCCGCCGAAGTCGTGGCGCCCGTCGATCTCGTGTTGCTGTTCACGAAGGGAACTCACAGCGCCGCCGCCATTCGCTCGGTTGCCCATCTGGCCGCCAGCAAACCGATCGCGCTGACCCTGCAAAATGGGATTGGCAATGCGGAGCTGCTCGTCGAGAGCTTCGGCGCGGAGCAGGTGCTGTTGGGAACGGCTCATATTCCGGCGGACTTGACCGGGCCAGCCGCCGTGCTGACCCATGGCTTCGGCCACCTGGAGATCGGTGGTTTCACTGCCGCCGCCCACCGGTTCGCTCCTCAGATCACCGCCCTGCTGCAATCCGCCTCTTTCAAGACGAACGTTGCCGCTGACATCAACGCAGCGGTGTGGACCAAGGTTGCCTTCAACGCCGCGCTCAACGCGGTGGGGATGATTTGCGAGGTCCCGAATGCAGGCGTCGACAACGAGTATGGCCGACGCATCGCCACCAAGGTGGTGGAAGAAACCGTGAAGGTAGCCGCGGCGCGCGCTATCCAGATCGATCGCGAGAGGGTTATCGCGACGATTGATGCGGCTCTACGTGAGCACGCGCATCACAAGGCCTCGATGCTCCAGGATCGGGAGCGCGGGCGCGCGACTGAAATTGACATGATCAACGGCGCGATCGCGCGGGAAGGCGCGCGACTGGGCGTCCCGACACCCGTCTGCGACACCCTCAGAGACCTGGTGAAGATTATCGAGCTGGCCTCCAAACGCTAGCCGGGCCAGGCGCTTCAGACCACGGGCACCGGCTTCGGCGCGACCGGTGTCGGCATCGTCTTGAACAACTCCGTGAACGGATCATCCGGCTGCGCGGGTGCCGCGGCCTCACGCACGGTCGTACGGCGCATGTCACGCGCCTCGTGCAGATGATCGAACTCGCCGCCCCGATGCATGGAGCACAGGTTGTCCCAGATCACCAGGTCGCCCACATTCCACTTCACGGGAAAAACGTACTGAGGCTGCGTGGCAAACTCGATCAACTCGCGGATCAGCTTGCGCCCTTCCTCGCGATCCATACCGACTATGTCGCGCAGATGCGCGGCCACATACAGGGTTTTGCGACCCGAACCGGCATGAACATGCACCACCGGGTGACGCGCCTTCATCCTGGAGTCGATGTCCTCCTCGCTGATGTCGGCGCCGGCTTGCTTACGCGACCACCACAGCGAATGCTCGCCGACCAACTCCGCGATGCGGGCCTTCATCGACCGGGGCAAATCCTCGTAGGCAGAGCGTGTATCGGCGAACCACGTCTCGCCTCCCACGCGCGGCACCCTGTGTGCGAGCAGCAGTGAATAGGCCGACCGCAGCGGCATGTATGAGCTGTCGGTATGCCAGAGCCGGTCGCCCTTGCGATACAGAATCGCGGCGGGATCCCGGTTGATCGCGCCGTCGGCGTCGAGATTCCCAGCGTCGAACAACTCGCGATGGCCGTGACGGGGCAACGCTCCAGCACGCGCGGGCGACTTCTCGAGATACCCGAAGATCCGGCTGAACTCGACATGCGACTCGTTGTCGAGGCCGGTGTTGCGATAGACGCAGACCCCCCACTGATTCATGGCCGCAACGATCTCGGCCCGGGTCCGTGCATCGAGAGGCTTACTGATATCGACGCCCGAAACCTCCGCGCCGAAGCGCGGCAGGATCGGCTTGATCGTGAGTGTATGTAGCATGCTACTCATCATGTCCGTAGCTTGCTACGCAAGTCAAGCGACGAATCGAGCTGGGCGGCTCGACAGCGCAATGCACCCCGCCTAGGCTCAAAATCCCATAAAGGGGGAAACGATGCCGGACGACACCGCCCGCGACGGCTTTGATCAATGGGCCATCGCCTATGACGACCTCTATCCCGCCGGTAGCCGGCACGATCGCGAATTCCGCTTGTCCCGCAAGCTGGTGCTCGCCGCCCGGTACTGGACGGCACTGGTCGACGAGGCGATCCGCAGCCATACCGGCCAGACCCGCTTGCGCTGGGAGACCCTGTTCGCGATCCGTTTCTCGGGGCGCGCCGTCACTACGGTCGAGCTTTCCGAGCGGATGTCGCTGCAATGGCCGACCCTCGTGCGCGTGCTCAAGGACCTGGAAGCGGAAGGTTTGATCAGCCGGGCTGATAACCCCACCGACGGTCGATCGCGGCTCATAAGCCTTTCCGAGGCGGGCAGGCGCATCCTCGACCAGGTGCAGCCGGTGCTCGATCCCGTGCGCCATGCCGTGCTCGCTGACTTCAGCGAGGAAGAGCTCACCAGCACCGAACGGGTCCTGGACCGACTGCTCGGTGGAATCTCAAAAGTCAGCTCGTCCCGCTGACGCAGCGCCGCCGCCCTGCAGAATCGCAAGAATCACCTCATTCCTCCAACGCAGCGGCACCGCCCTGCAGAATCTCAACAATCACCTCATTCCTCCAACGCAGCGGCACCGCCCTGCACGGCCATGAGATTGGCGAGCATCTTGCGTAAGACCAGGTCGCAGATGGCGATCTCGGCGGGCTCGAGCTTGGCGAGCACTTCGTCGCGTACCTGGTCCCACACGGTCTTGATCTCGTTGAGAATCGCGTGAGCCGCGGGCGTCAAGCCCAACATGTTGGCGCGCTTATCTGCTCCGCTTCCGGTGCGCGTTACCAGCCCCTGCGCGACGAGCCCATCGATGGTGCGCACCATCGTGGAGGAAGCAACGCCGACCCGGTCGGCTACTTGCTGCTGCGAGGCTTCGCCGCCGTGCTCGGCAATCCAGAACAGCGCCTGCCAGCGCGTGTGCGTCAACCCGGTCGCCTCCAAGCGCTCGTCGATACGCACTCGCCACCGGCGCGCGAGCGCCAGCAACCGCCATGTGAATTCCCGGCCAGCCTGGGCCGCACCTTCGCCGTCCCGAAATAGCTCGGGCAGCTCGGGCGGTCGATCAGTCGGCCCCGTCCCCATTCTCACCATGGAAATCTCCCCTTCGCGCTATGGCAATTTATGTGTAATCGGAGCTATATGGCAAGCAGATTTAGCCTGAAAATTTGCATTTCACCTCTATAATTATGTAGCTTTGCACATATCTGAAATGACTACCCTTCACAGTCATGCTCACCAAAACCTCAGCGCGCAGCTGGCGCGACTACGACCGGGCGGCGGACTACCATCACATTGAAGTGCTACCCCAGAACGGCGCGGTGCTGGCCGAGATACGCGGCGTCGACCTGACGAAGCCGATCGCAGACGAAGTGCGCGAGGAGATCCTGCGCGCCTTCGCCGAGAATCTCGTGATCTACCTCCGCGGCCAGCAGGCGATGACGCGCGAGCAACATATCGCCTTTGCTGAAATGTTTGGTCCGCTCCAGCGCATCCCGCACATCTTCAGCGTCGACGGCTATCCGGAAGTGCAGATCGTCGAGCGCACGCGTGAGGATTCGCGTCGCGTCGTCGGCGAAGGCTTCCACAACGACTCGACCTTCATGGCCACTCCACCGACCGCGGTGGTAATGCGCGCCGTCGACGTGCCCGAGTTCGGCGGCGATACGGCCTTCGCGAACCTGTACTTGGCCTACGAGACGCTGTCGGAACCGATGCGCGCCTTCGTGGACACCTTGATCGGTGTCAACAGTGCCGCGCGGCTATTCGGAGCCGGCGCCGATCAGTCGAAAGTGATGATGAAGCAGATGGACACGCGCGCAGGCGATGCGGAGGTCGAGCACCCGATCGTCTGCGTGCATCCGCGCACCGGACTCAAACATCTCTTCCTCAACCCGGTCTACACGCGCCGGCTCAAGGGCTTCAGTGAGACGGAGAGCCAGCTCATCCTGGGCTTTCTCCATGACCATATCAAGTCGATGGCCTTCACAGGCCGTGTCAGGTGGGAGCCGGGCACGGTGTTGGTCTGGGACAATTGGGCCGCGCAACACAGCGCGATCGCCGACTACCAGGGGCAGTACCGCTATCTGGAGCGCGTCACCACCGGCAGAATGAAGCTGCGGGGCGTTGCCGCGTAGGGCGCCCTGTCCCTCCCCCGGCAGCCGCGCCGCGTGGAGGCGACTGACCCGCCCCCGCCAGCCGCCGCGTTTCAAACCGTCCGGGCGGGCGGCGCATCCAACATGATCGTCTTGGTCTCGAGATAATGCATGAGACCCTGCGCTCCCCCTTCGCGACCGATGCCCGATTGCTTGTAGCCGCCGAACGGCAGCGAGAAGTCGGTGCGCATGCCGTTCTGACCCACGTTGCCGGTCCGAATCCGCCGCGCCACCTGCCAGGCAGCCTCGGGGTCGTGCGTCAGCACCGAGCCATTGAGACCGTAGTTCGAATCGTTGGCGATGCGGATCGCATGGTCGACGTCGTCACACGGAATCAGGCTCAGCACGGGCCCGAAAATCTCCTCCCGGGCGATCGTCATGTCGTTGCGTACGTCGGCAAAGAGGGTCGGCTCGAAGAAATAACCGCGCTTGAATTGCGAGGAACGGATACCCCCGGTGACCAGCGGCGCCCCTTCCTTCCGCCCCTTGTCGATGTAGGACTCAACCCGCTCGAGTTGGCGCCGCATTGCGAGCGGGCCCATCTGCGCCTCACTGTCGTCCGAGTGACCGAGACGAACTTGGCGCATCGCCGCTGCGATCGCATCGGCAACTTCATTGTGGCGGCGGCGCGGCACGATCGCGCGCGTCAACATCGCGCAGACCTGGCCACTGACCAGCGTGATCGCGCCGGCCAACACCTTCGCAACCTCCTCGGCAGGAAAGTCATCGAGGATGATCGCAGCCGACTTGCCGCCCAACTCGAGCGTGCAGCGCGCGACCCGCGAGCCGCAGACCGAGCCGATTCGCTTCCCAGCGGCCGTCGAGCCGGTGAAGCTCACCTTGTCGACTCCAGGATTACAGACGAGGTGATCCGCTGCCTCGCGATGCGCGGGCACGAGATTGACGACGCCCGGCGGCACCCCCGCCTCCTCGGCGCATTCGGCGATGATATAGGCCTCGAGCGGAGTCTCGGGCGAAGGCTTCATGATCACGGCGCAACCACTCAGCAGCGCGGGGGCAAGCTTCGCGGCCATGATCATGTAAGGCACATTCCACGGCGCGATCGCTGCGACCACACCAACCGGCTCGTGCACGACGTAAGCGGCAGCGGCCGCCGGGCTGCTGACCTTGGTGATGAACGGAAACTTGCCGCCGAGCTCGATGGCCTCTTGCAAATTCTGTGTTCCGCGCGCGGTGAGGTAGGGCGCCATCTTCGCGAGTCCACCCATCTGGCTCGACCAGGCGGCCGCCAGCTCCGGCTCGCGACGGCGCAGCGCCTCGACGAGGCGAGTAATCGCCGCGACGCGCTCGGCGGGCGACAACCATTGCCACGGCCCTTCATCGAAGGCCTTGCGGGCCGCCACCACGGCGCGGTCCATGTCAGTCTCATCGGCCTCCGCGACGCGCGCCACCACCTGCTCGGTGTCGGGCGAGACGATCTCCAGCTGGCGTCCCGAATGCGGCTCGACCCAGGCACCCCCGATGAACAGGCGCTCGGGATGGCGAATGTTGGTTGCCATTGTTGCTCTCCAGGAATCAGCGGATTTCCAGATCGGCAAAGTTGGGACGCAGCATGAGCTCCCGGACCTCGTAGCCGGTGAACGGAATCTGCGAGGCGGTGCGGCCGTGCTGGGTCCACCAGTAGTTGTGGGCTCGCGGGTCCGCCCAGACTTTCATACTGTTACCCTTGTCGACCACCTCGTTATAGCGCCAATAGGCCGCTTCTTTCACCTCGACCGCCCGGCTGCCGTCGAGGATGAGCTTCTCCATGCACTGCAGGGCATACAGGATCGTCACCTCGTGGAACTGCGCCACCGGCAAGCCACCATTCGTGTTGGGCCCGTACAGCGACCAAAGGTTCGGAAAGCCCGGCATCATACAGCCGAGGTACGCCCGGGCGCCGTCCGCGGCCCAAAGTTGCTCGATCGTCTTGCCGTTGCGACCGGTAATGCTCATCGGGTAGAGGAAGTCATTGGCCTTGAAGCCGGTCGCATACACGATTACATCGACATCGTGCTGACTGCCGTCCCGTGCCTCGATACCGGTGCGGTTGATCCGCTCGATCCCGCTCGTCACCAGCGTGGTGTTATCGCGTTGGATCACATCCAGAATGCAATACTCGGGATCGACCACGACCGGACGCGCCGACCACACCGGGTGGGTCGGCGTCATGGTCTCGACGAGCTTCGGGTCCTTGAGCTTGCTCTCCAGGAAGGAGATCGCGCGGTCACGCGCTGCTTTGTTCACCTCGCTGCAGGCATGCGGATCCTTGAAGTTCGGATCGATGTCGAACATCTTGGCCAGGTCGGGACCGGCGGCATAAAAGGCCCGGAACCGCATGAAGTTGGTGTGGAACGGCAGGTTCCGATCGAGCCAGAGCAGTTGCTGCGGCGAGAGCGAAAGGTAGCCGGGTACGGGGAACAGCCACTGTGGTGTGCGCTGAAACACCGTGACGTGGCTCGCCTCGCGCGCGAGCTCCGGGATCAACTGGTAGCCGGTGCAACCGGTGCCGATGACGGCGATCCGCTTGCCGCGCAGGTCGGCCCCTTCCGGCCAGCGGGCGGTGTGCCACGAGGGTCCCTGAAAGTCCGCCATGCCCTCGATATTGGGCATGTTCGGCCGGTTGAGGAAACCAACTCCCGTGATCACGGCGTTGGAGCGCAGCGTCCGCTCGCCCTCAGGGCCGGTAGCCCGGACCTCCCACATGGCGGCCTGGTCATCCCAGGTGAGGGAGTGCACCTCGGTGTTGAATACGATGTCGCCGCGCAGCTCGAATTTATCGGCGACCCAATCGAAATACTTCTGGTTCTCGATGTGATTGCCGTAGTTGTACGGATAGGGAAAATCGGCGCCGAAAAGGTTCATGTACGAGCGGCTCGGCGTGTCGACCCGCGCCCCGGGATAACGGTTCTCGTACCAGGTGCCGCCCACTCCCTCATTCTTCTCGAGGATGCAATAGCGGATGCCGGCGCGCTTCAACTGCACGGCGGCGGCGAGCCCACCCATGCCGGCGCCTATGATGGTCACCGTAAAACTCTCGAGCCGCTTGCGATCGGGTGTCGCCTGCCACTTCAGCTCCCGCACCCAGGGATCGAGCGCGGTTTCCTCCACCATCAGCTCGACTGCCTCCGGCTTGATGGAGTGGCCAACGACCATGCCCAGGCTTTCCGGCAACCGCTCGCGCGGTCCATAGCCGATCGGTCCGGCGCCCGCATCGCGGTAGGCTTTGAGGAACTCCACCGCCTTGCGCCTGACCATCGCGACATCGTCATCGGTTGCGGGAGCCACCGTCTCGATCCGGCCCACCCGCACCTTCTTGAGGGCCAGATCCTTGAGCTCGGGATCGCCGGTCAGTTGATACAGCAGGCCACGCAGCACCATCGGATCGCCAAATCCGACTGCCTCTTCAATCACCTGGTCGCTCGCCGCGCGCAACTCGGCCCGCACCGGAGCCCCACCCGTCGCCATTATCAGCCACCCTGACTACCTATTAACATGATAAGCACTTTTGCTGCCCTTGGCCAGCGGCTGCGGTGCTCACCACTTAGCGAACGCCCGTGCCTTGCGGGTCCCAGGGGGGAACGGGGCCGATACTTTTCTCGAGTTCAGCGGAAACGCGCCCGGCGATCATGATGACGAGGAGCCGGCAATGCTCGTTGGTGCGATTCACCCAGGCGTGGTTGGTAGCACGCTGTACGATCGTGTCGCCCTTCCGCAGCACCACCTCGTGGTCCTTGTCGTCGAGGAGCATGGTGATTTCGCCTTCCAGCACGTGCAGGTAGTCGAGCGAGTTCGTGCGATGCATGAACGGCTCGGTGCCGGGAGGCGTCGGCGGGATGTCGGAGACTCGCACACGCACGCCGGTCGCCGGAATGCCGAAATGGACGGGGCCAACCGTCGGGTCTGGCTCGCTCGCCTCGAGCGGCACCGGCACCACGTCGCTCTCCCAGATGTCCTGGACGTTCCAGCCGCGACCGCCGATATTGCCGTGGAAAATGCAGGGCGCGTCGATCAACACTACGGACTTGCCGGCCGCATCGTGTCCGGTGACCACGCGGCGCAGGCGCGGCAGTCTCTGAGTGCCCTGGTCGTCATTCGATTGCATGATGGCGGTTACCTATTATAATTAACGTGTGAAGTTTTACACCAGGCTGGCATCCGGGCACAAGCGAACCCACACCCACCCAAGGCAAGAATGAGCAGGGATTTCGATTACATCGTGATAGGGTCCGGGTCCGCCGGATCGATCGTCGCCGCGCGCTTGAGCGAGGATCCGGACGTCTCCGTGCTGCTGCTCGAAGCGGGACGCCCGGACAACCATCCTTTCATGGCCATGCCGATCGCCTTTCCGAAGGTCGCGACCCATCGCTCGTTCATCTGGCCGTTCGAAACCGAGTCGGAGCCCGGCCTCAACAATCGCAAGTTGCCGATCTGGCGCGGTAAGACACTCGGAGGCTGCTCCTCCATCAACGCCATGATCAACGTGCGCGGCAGCCGTCACGATTATGACAATTGGCGCCGACAGGGACTGGAGGGATGGGGCTATCGCGATGTCCTGCCCTATTTCAAGAAACTCGAGACGAGTTGGCGCGGCCCCGGTCCTTATCACGGCACCGAAGGGCCGGTCGGCAATGTACCTATTGGAATTCGAGAAGCCTTTTTTTCCCATTTGGAAACAGCGGCGGTCAATGCAGGCTTACCGGTCTGCTCGGACCACAACGGCGCGGACCAGGAAGGCATCAGCCGCGTAGAGCTCACGACGAATGCCGGCCGACGGGCCAGCTCCGCGCGCGCCTATCTGCATCCCGCGATGCGGACACGGCCGAATCTCTCAGTTCTCACCAAGGCGCAAACGACGCGCATCGTGTTGGATGGTAAGCGTGCCACCGGCGTGGAATATCTGCATAACGGCAAGATCGAGGGCATCCGCGCCAACCGGGAAGTTGTTTTGTGCGCGGGGCCCTACAATTCGCCGCAGATCCTGATGCTCTCCGGCATAGGGCCCGCGGATCATCTGCGCTCGCTCGGGATCGAGGTCGTCCAGGATCTCCCGGGGGTTGGCTCCAACCTCCAGGAACATCCCAACATGCTGAATATCTATCGCGCGCAAGGCAAGCTCGGCCTGGCACGCCACCTGCGCCTGGATCGGGCCACGCTGGCCGTCATGCGTTGGGCCCTGTTTGGTGCCGGACCGTTCGCGACCGCGGGCACCATGGCCAACATCTTCATCCGCACCCGACCGGAGCTCGCACGCCCGGATATCCAGATCATCGCGATGCCCATTCACCAACATGCCGAGCTCTGGTTCCCGTGGGTGACGAAGCCGCCGGTGTATGCCTTCACCGCCCGTGTTGGGATCCTGCACGCCTTGTCACGCGGCTGGGTACGATTGCGCTCTTCGGACCCGTTCGCACTACCGCGCATCCGCCTCAACATGTTCGCGGAACAAGCCGACCTGGACGCCATGATCACTGCGGTGAAGATCAGCCGCGAGATCTTCCGCCAGGCGCCGATGACCGAGTTGATCGAGGAGGAACTGCTACCCGGCCCGCAGTACCAGAGCGACGCTGCGCTGGGCCAGGCCATCCGCCAGCAGGCGGAACACCGTCATCATGCCGTCGGCACGTGTGCGATGGGCACGGACGAGTCCGCGGTGGTCGATGCGCAGCTGCGTGTCATCGGCATCGAGAATCTGCGGGTGGCCGATGCTTCCGTGATGCCCACCGACCCGTCCGGAAACACCAATGTTCCGACGATGATGATCGGCGAGAAAGCGGCCGATCTCATCAGGGCGCGTACGTTGGAGCCGGCCGAGGTATGACGAAGCGTATGATCGACCCGGGTGCCACGGTGCTGATGGTGGGCAACGACCAGTGGTTCATCAGGTCGGCTGCCGCGACGCAACTGGAGCACTTCAACAAACTGAAAGCCGGGGCCCCTTGAGCCTCCAGCGAGCGAGTCATGCAGTATCGTTACCTGGGCCGTAGTGCCCTGCGGGTGTCGCCTCTGTGCATCGGCGCCATGATGTTTGGTGGCGCGACCGACGAAGCTACCGCCAGGCGCATCATCGACAAGGCGCGCGACCAGGGTGTCAACTTCATCGACACGGCCGACGGTTACAACGGCGGCAAGTCGGAGGAGGTCGTCGGGCGGGCGATCCGGGAGCATCGCCACCACTGGATCCTCGCGACGAAGTTCGGCCATCGCATGGGGTCGGGACCCAACGAGGGCGGGCAGTCGCGCAAGTGGATTTTCCAGGACGTCGAGCACAGCCTGCGCAAGCTCGGCACGGACTACATCGACCTGCTCTACTTCCACAAAGCGGATGTGGAGGCCCCCTTCGAGGAGGCGCTGCGTGCCATCCGCGACCTGCAGACGCAAGGCAAGGTGCGCTGCTATGGCGTGTCTAACTTCAAAGGTTGGCGGATCGCGGAAATCTGCCGTGCGGCCGATGCGGTGGGCATCGATCGCCCGATCGCCAGCCAGCCCCTCTACAACATGGTGGATCGCTTGAGCGAAGTGGAGCAACTTCCCGCGGCCGGCCACTACGGTTTGGGGATCGTCCCCTATAGTCCGCTCGCGCGCGGCGTCCTGAGCGGCAAATATGCGAAGGACGCTCCGCCGCCCGAAGGGTCGCGCGTGGCGCGCGGGGATGAGCGCATCAAGCAAACCGAATGGCGCAAGGAATCCGTGGACATCGCGCAGGCAGTCGCCGCTCGCGCCGCCTCGAAGGGCTTGAGCACGGTTGCCTTCGCGATCGCCTGGGTGCTCAAGAACCGGTTCGTGAGCGCCGCGATCGCGGGACCGCGCACGGAGGAGCAGTGGGATAGTTACCTGCCCGCCCTCGATGCGAGGCTCGGGCCTGAGGACGAAGCGTTTGTCGATAGCCTGGTGCCGCCAGGCCACGCCTCGACTCCTGGCTACACCGATCCCGCTTATCCTATCGAAGGACGCCAGGTCCGCTAAGCGCGTCGCACGACGGCGCCGGTCGCCGCCGACGACGGTTCGCATACCGCCGCGCGCCCTCGCCACCGCCGCGTGGGCCCCCTCGCCGGCGCGTGCGCCGCCCCTATGCGCCAAAGCAGGCGGCAAAAACCACGTTTTTTGCCCGGCCCGCGGAAAGTCGCCAACTCCGCGCGAGGCGGAAGGTTGCCTCGCGGGCAAAAACCACGCTTTTTGTCCGCCGCAAAACGAAGGCAGGGCGACGAACCCCGCCGAAAGCGCCGCAGGCGACTTTCGGCCAATCAATCAGTCCAGTCCCAACAACCGCAGCGGGTTGCCCGAGATCATCTTGCGGATGTCCTCGTCCGAGTAGCCGAGGCCGATGCAAACCTTGATCACATAGCGGAAGCCCACCACCGGATGATCAATCCCCCGCTGACCCAGATCCGACGCCAGGATCGTCCGATCGACCGTGCCGGCCTTGATCAGCGCATCCAGGTCCTCCGGCGGTAGCGGATCGCGCTTGCTGACCTTGACGAACATACACAACGAGTGCTCGATGTAGGCCCCCATCTTCACGAGCTCGCGGATGTCGTCGTGCGTGGCGTCGATGATGAAGCTCGGATGGTTGACCAACAGGCGCTTCACACCGCGCTTCTTGGCCTCCTCGAATACCGGGAAGATCTCCTTGATGTTGAGATGACCACCGGAAAGGATCACATCGTTTGCGGCAATGATGTCGAGGATCTCCTTCACCTCGTCCTTGACCTTGCCATTGGCATCGATCGGCGTGAGCGGATCGAAGGGCATCATCTTCCTGGTCGTGTGCGGGAACCCGGCCTTGACGCCGAAGGGCGAATCGCAGTGGTTCTTGGAGGAGAACGTCGGCATCCACACGAGCTTGGCGCCGAGCGCGATGCCGTGATCGACCGCCCACTTGTTGAATCCACCCACCGCGTTGTTGAGCGGTACACCGGAGAACAGCTTCACGTTCAGGTGGCCGTACTCCTGGTTGAGCAACTCGGTGATCGGCGTCGCCGAGTAGTAGTGGTCCTTGATGAGCATCGCGCTGAACCCTGCGTTGGCCGCCTCTTTCAGCGCCTCGATGTGATTGAGGTCGCGCGGCATCACGGACGGACCGGAGTGGCAATGCAGGTCGACCGCGCCTACGAGCAGGCGCGAAACGCGGCCTTCGAGCGTGTCGTCGGAGTTCTTGGGTTTCAGATTCGCAGCCATGATTTCACCTCGTAGATTCCGCTCACAATCCTTCCGCCAACTTCTGCCGATAGATCCGCGCATAAGGCGCGAGCGACTTCCATAGGAAGTACGCGGTCAGTGGCCCGGCAACCAGCCGCACGCCGGCGATTACGTAGCGCAGATCCGCTTCCGAATGCGCGACGTGATCGGTAAGGAGCGCGACCACCGTCGGCCCCAGCGATCCGGCAATCGCGTTCTGCAACATGAAATACAACACGATGACCTGGCTGCGCATCTCGTTCGGTGTCGCCAGGTTGAGGGCCGCATTGAAACCTGCGGCGCCCATCGCGCCGAGCACCATTCCTATCGCGTTCAATCCGAGCGCCCACCACGCGTTGGGCATCAGCGGCGCAGCCACAAACAGCGGGATGGGAAGGAGCTGCGCCAAGTACAGTACGCGCAAATTCGCGTCGTCACGCCGCTCACCCATCACTTCCGCGAGTCGCGCTCCAGCGAAGAGACCGACCGTCGAGCACACGAGCGTGACGATGCCCAGCGCGGGCCCGATGATGGCCGGGCCCCAACCATAGGTACGCTCGTAAAATGCTGGCAACCACGGGAGCAGACCGTAGGTTTGAAACGCCATCAGGAGTACTCCGCCTATCAAAGGGATATGCAGCGCACGCTGACTGACGATGCAGCCGATCACCTCACGCAGCGGAAAGCCACCGGGCCGGGTGCCACCCTTTCGGCCAGGCTCCGGAACCGTAGTCCAGAACACGGCGGCAATGACCAACCCCGGAACACCGAGCATCATGAACACGAGTTGCCAGTTGTGAATGGTGCCGATGCCGGGCAACACGATCGGCGCAACGTTGGCCAGCAGACCGATGAGCACGCCACCGAACAACAGCGACAGTGCCTGCCCGCCCAGGAAGCCGGAGTTATAGATCGCGAACGCGCGCGGCAGGCGCTCTCGGGGAACCGCGTCAGCGATCATCGCGAGACTTGCAGGACCACAGCCGGATTCGGTGCCGCCGATCACGGCTCGCGCGGCGAAAAAGGCCCAATAGTTCTGCGCGAATCCGCAGGCCGCGGTCGCAACACTCCAGACTGCAAGGGCGCCCGCGATCACGGACTTGCGAACGCCACCGTCCGCCATGCGTGAGAGTATCGGGCCTCCCACGACGTAGAAGAAGGTGAAGGCGAACCCGAGCAGAACACTCACCTGCGTGTCGCTGAGCCCGAAGTCGCGTTTCATGGGCTGCACGAACAGCGCCAGCACGCCGCGATCTATCTGCGACATGATCGCGACGATCGCGGTCATGTAAACGGTGTACCAACCGAGGCGGCTCGGTGCCTCAACCTCCGCTGCTGCGGCGGCGGGCGCGGATGGCGCCTTGGTCGCCACACTGCCATTACTTCCGGTCACACGGTTTGCCCCCTCAGCAGTCCCTGTCACCCTGGCTTATCAATTTCCCCGATAAATGTAACATGATAAGTATATCGGGCGTCCATTTTCTTGGGGTATGCCGCCCGGACGGCGGCCGACTCCAAGCCGTACGACGTGCCTAAGATGTTGTTTGGATAATACTTTTCGGCTTCGGGCTCAACAGTTGTGCCCGATCGAAATTTAATCAGCCCGCCTGATGGTAGCCCACCTGATGGTCCGGCGCGGGCTGCAGCTCTAGAGCGGCTGCCCCAGCCGCCGCTCCAGGGCCGCGCGATAGGTTCTGCTCACGCGTGTTTGTCGGCCATCCTTCAGGATCAGGTCGAACTCGCCGTGCGAAACCGGCTCCAGTCGCACGATGCTGTCGATATTGACCGTCGCCGAGCGGTGCACACGAATGAAGCGCGCCGGGTCGAGCCGTGCGGTCAGCTGATTGAGTGTCGCCCGGTACAACCATTCCTTGCCGGCGACGTGCAGACTGACGTAAACGCCCGCGCCCTCGATCCAATCCACATCGGCGACCCGCACGAAGTGAGTTACGCCGGCCGACTTCAAGATCAACCGGTCGAGATACCGCTCACCCCGTGGCAGCGCGCTCATCAGGTCCAGAACGCTCTGGCCGAACCGCCCTGCTTTGCGCTCCGCCAGGCGCGCCCGCGCTCGTTTCAGCGTCGCCTCCATACGCTCATCGCCGAAGGGCTTCAACAGGTAGTCCAAGGCGTTGGACTCAAAAGCGCGAATGGCGTGTTGGTCATAGGCCGTTACGAACACTGTCAACGGCATACGGTCGGGTCCGACGGCGTCGAGCACGCCCATGCCGTCCAACTCCGGCATCTGCACATCGAGAAACACCAGGTCGAGCGGCTCGGTCTCGATCAACTTGATGGCGGCAAGCCCATCGCCCGCCTCGAGGACGGCCGCCACGTGCGCGTCCCGGCGCAACAGGTCGGTAAGACGCTGGCGCGCGGGCGGCTCGTCATCGACGACGAGTACGCGGATATCCTCAGACATCGAGGCCCTCGCTGAAACGCAGCGGGAAGAGTATATCCACGGTGGTGCCGCCTTCGGCGCGGCGTTGCACGGCGAAGTGACTGGATCCGGGCGGATACAGGCCGGCAATGCGTTCACGCGTAACGGATAACCCCAGCCCCGCCTGGGTCTGCGGTGGCCACACAGGGGGCAACCCGACACCGTCGTCGAGAACCTCGACATGCAGCGCGTCGCCATCCGCACGCTCGACGTTGATGATGATAGTCCCACCGCTGGCGCGCGGCGCGAGACCGTGCCGAATAGCGTTCTCGACCAGCGGCTGCAGAAACATGCTGGGCACGAGAGCCTGATTCACATCAGCCGACGCATTGCTTTCCACGCGTAATCGCTCGCCAAACCGGATCTTCTGGATCGCCAGGTAATGATCCAGGCACGCCAACTCTTCCGCCAACGGCACGACGGGCCGGCTACGCGACGTAAGCGAGTGCCGCAACAGATCGCCGAGGTGCTCGATCATCTTCCGCGCCAACCTGGGCTCATGCTCGGCGTGGGCGGATATCGTGTTGAGTGCGTTGAACAGAAAGTGCGGATCCAGTTGCATGCGCAGACTGTGGAGCCGTGCCTCGGCGAAGTTCCGCTCCAACCGCTGCAGGCGCGCTTGGTATTGATACGCCTGCCACACCCCCACGATGAGCCCGTAGACCAGCAGGCTCCAGAACATTTCGTGCCACGCCGCGGCAAGCAGCTTTGTGTCCAGGATCGCAGTCCATGCCACTGCCCGGATCACGGCCGCGAGATAGACATAAATCACGGCAAACAGGGGGCCGATGATGAAGTGCGCCGAAACACGCAGCGCCACGCGTGGACTCGAAAGTGACAGGCGCCGGTCGACTGCAATGATCACCGGCGCCAGTAAACCCCAGGCCCACCACTGCGCGAGGGCGGAGAGCAGTGTCGCTCGCCAGTCGGTGCTTTCTCCCAGTTTCGGGACGACAAAAACCAGGGCGACCGCCGTCCAGAAGCCCGTGGCAAGGGCCACCCGGCCAAGCCGGGCCATGGGGTTGTCCAACTAGGGTTCCTGAGGTTCCGACGAGTAAGTGATGGCAGCGATCAACCAGCCCTCCGGGCCCTTGACCAGCTGCCAGGTCTCGGCCCCCCGATTCTCCGGCTTACCATCGATGAGGAACACGAAGTCGAAGTAGACCACGGCAATGACACCGTCGGTAAGGATTTTTACATGCGAATGCTGCGGATCGAGGGCCGCCTTGGAGCTCGACACAAAGCTCGCGAAGGCCTGGTAGCTTCCCGGGCGGATCTTCGGAGCATCCGGCGACTTCGCCCGCGACAACACGTTGAACCACGCGCTGCCTTCCGGGACGAACAATGTGCTGAGCTTCGCTCCATCATGCGTCACGACGGCACGGTGAAAGGACTCCATGACCTGCTGAATTTCTTTGACGTCCTCCCGCTTCTCGGCCGCAAAGGGCGCCGTCGGTAGTATGAGTGTTGTGAGCAAAACATATGCGAGAAGTGAGCGCTGCATTGCGTGCTGTTCCTGGTTGACGTAACCGCCGCCATCTTCACCGGGCCCTCGCGCCGCGACGACCGGAATGTTGCGAGCCGGCTCTCCCGCGTTGCCAACCGGCCTGAAGGGAACGCAGACGGACTCAACTCGCCTGCGTATCATCGGGCCCTGTCCCACATTGATAAGGACTTCCCATGCAAAAGCAGATCATCCACACGCCGCAGGCCCCCAGTTCCCCCCTGTTCAGCCAGGCCGTCAAAGTCGGTCCCACCATCTACGTCTCCGGCATCGTCGGTATCGACCCGACGACCAACCAGATGGCCGGCTCGACCATCCAGGAACAAACACACCAGGCCCTGGTCAACTGCGAAAACATCCTGCGCGCCGCCGGCGCAAACCGCGAGAACGTCGTCGACGTCCACGTCCTCCTGACTCGCCCCGCCGACTTCGCCGGCCTCAACGAGGCCTACTCGAAATTCTTCCCCAAAGACCCTCCCGCCCGCGCCGTCAGCAAACTCGGCGTAGAGCTCCCGAACGTCCTCGTATCGATCAAGCTGACCGCGGTCCTGTGGGAATGACGCAGCCCCTGCTGGGGTATAGACTTTGTCCTCGGGCCAATCCGACACGGTCGATGGAGATCTGTCGTTCTCGCGGTGGCTCACCACCGGCGGCGCCCAGCCTATTGGCGC
>Ga0268266_10000272_pt1 | contig 85423 bp, 68 predicted proteins | sample KBSS13metaG_FD_190356 | JGI IMG/M metagenome (GOLD analysis project Ga0268266, IMG submission 190356) | Switchgrass rhizosphere microbial communities from Kellogg Biological Station, Michigan, USA - KBS S1-3 metaG (SPAdes) (version 2) | ecosystem: Host-associated > Plants > Roots > Rhizosphere...
GGGCTCGTACTCGGCCGAGGTGCTCGCCGCCCTCGCCGAGTACGAGCCCGACATCCTGGTCTCCGACATCGGCATGCCGGAAGAGGACGGCTACTCCCTGATCAAACGAGTGCGAACCCTCGAGGACGCCCGCGGGCGCCGCATCCCGGCCGTGGCGCTGACGGCCTACGCACGGGTCGAGGACCGCCTGCTCGCCCTGAAGGCCGGCTACAGCATGCACGTTCCCAAGCCGGTCGAGCCCGCGGAGCTCGCCGTCGTCATCGCGAGCCTGACCCGCGGGAAAAACTGATCGAAGCGGCCGGTCAGCCTCCGAAGCCGGGGTGGCAGCCGCAGACCGTCTGGCCTGAGGAATTGGTGTAGAGGCCACAGACGTAGCCGCCGATGCAGCGGACCGTCGCGCAGAACGAAGAGCATTGCGTCGGCGCGCTGGAGGCGGGAGCGGGGGTCAGGGCGAAACTGAAGACGAGGACCGCGAACGCGAAGGATAGTCTGGCTTTCATGGAGGGTCTCCCTGTTCTCGGCGAGAGGGCAAGTCCTCTCAATCTTCCAGGTGCGCCAGCTCCCGTCCTCCGCGCCCGCTCCGGCCTCCTACTTCACGACCTCCAGCGTGCCGGACACGGGGTGCCACTCCTTGTCGTTGGACGCGAAGCCGTACAGCCGTCCGGTGTCGAAGTTCATGGCGATGGTCAGGGTGTATCCGGACTCCTCCGCCAGATAGGACACCAGTTGGACCGCCGGCGCGACCTCGAACGAGCCATATTTTTTCACCCGCGTCGGCTTGCCTTCCGCGGCGCCGTCCAGCTTGCGGAACGAGACGCTGCCGTCGGCATTGAAAACATGCTCGTAGGTGCCGCCGGCCGTGGGTCCCTCCTCGAACTTCCAGCGGATGGTTTGACCGCTCAGTGAAGTGGCTGTTTCAGGCATGGTCTCTCCTTTGTCACGCAGATTTCCCCTGCGCATCGAGAGCCTATGCACCCTTTGTGCCTCGCGGAAAGAGACAGGGCGTCCCGGCGGACGCCCTGTCTGCGGGTCCTTCTGGGGGAATGAAACGTCAGGCGCAGCAGATCTTTGCCGAGTCGGACGTCCAGGGCGGGTCCCTTTCGATGTAGGTACCCTGTCCCAGAGCCTCCTTGGCCTGCTCGGCGGTCAGATACCGCAGGGTCTCCCGGGACAGCACCAATTTCTTCGGGGTCATCTTCTTCATAAAAACTCCTTGTTCTGGGTTTGAGCCCGGTCCAGGGTTCCGCGGCTGATTCCAGCCGGAAGGCGGCATCCGCCCGGCCCACCACGGCCCTCTCGCCTGGCTCTCTCGCCTACATACCAAGTGCTTCCCGGCAGGGAAACGGAGCCTCGGCGCACGTTATTTTTGCGAGATACAATGCGGGCCTCGAATGAACGCCGATCTCCCCGACGATCACAGCTCGATCCACTACTACGACGGCGACTATCCCGGCCAGGCGATCTCCCCCTTCCCGGAGAATTTCGATCCCGCGACCATCGATCAGGGGATCGCGTACGACGTCGACCGCTACCAGGAGCTCGCGGACGCGTCTCAGGGAGGATCGGTGCTCGAGCTCTGCTGCGGCACCGGCCGGGTGGCGATCCCGCTTGCGCGCCGTGGATTCAGCGTCACGGGGATCGACATCTCCGAGCCGATGCTGAGCCGCTTTCGCGAGAACCTCGGACGGGAAGAGCCGGCGGTCGCGCAGAGGATCTCGCTGGCGCGGGGGGACATCGCGAATTTCGATCTCGGCCGACGGTTCGCGCTGATCATCGCCGCCTTCAACAGCCTTCTCTGCTTGACGCGGTTCGAGGACCAGTGCGCGGCGCTCGCCGCGGCGGCGCGGCACCTCGACGGCGACGGCCGCCTCGCGATCGACGTGATGAATCCGCTGGTCCTCCCGTTCCGCGGCGAGCCGGTCCCCAGGCCGTTCGTCACCCGGCGCAACCCGCATACCGGCAACCCCTACACGCGGTTCGCCGCGATCGGACCGCTGGGGGACGATCAGGTGCAGGAGCTCTTCGGATGGTATGACGAGGTGGCGCCCGGCGGGCTCGTGCGGCGGGCCGCCTACTCGCTGCGCTGGCGCCCGATCTTCCGCTACGAGCTGGAGCTCATGCTCGAGCGCGCCGGCCTCGAGGTGGAATCCCTCGAGGGCGGGCATCATCGGGAGCCGTTCACCGCCCGGAGCCGGCGGATATTCGTCGTCGCCCGCAGGCGCGGGTGAAACCGCTCAGGACTTCCGGCGGACGAGACGGTAGGCGCCGAGGCTGGCGAGAGCCAGGGCCAGCACGAGGAGGCTCGCGGGCGACGCCGCGGGGACATCGGTCGCGGCGGTGCCACCGGTGAGGGTCAGGTCGGCCGCCTGGCGGGCGACCTCGGTCTCGATCGGCGTGCTGTGGGCGCTCTGCGTCCACCCCTTCTCCACCTGGAGGGCGCGGAAGGTCCGGCGGTAGAGGAGCCGTGCCTGGACCGCCACCTTCGCGCCCGGCGGGACGCCCGGAGGAAGTTGGAACTCGATCGTGGTGGTGTCGGTGGCGCCCGAGGGGATCAGGGTGTTCGAGAAGACCCCCTCGGCGTCGATGAACAGCACCGGCCGCACCGTCGGGCCCTGCCCGTTGATCCGCCCCTCGAGGATCTTCGCGAACCCCTTGCCCGGCAGGCCGGCCAGATCGCCCGGCTGCGTGCCCGGCACGTCGTCGCTGCCCCAGAACGGCACCGTCGGGCCGGCTACCTGCGGCAGCGGCTGGCCGTTCAGCGTCGCGGTCACCAGCAGGATGGCGTTGCGGATCGAAACGCCGGTGGGAAACGAGTGCCCGGCCCCGAAGTTGGCGACCTCGGCGACCACGCGGACGCGGCCCGGAATCTCCTCGCTCGCGACCGTCAGCGAGAGGTTGTTCTGCAGCATGTCGGGCGTCGAGCCGACGAAGACGTGCCGGCGGCGATCCTGGGCCGGACGGTCCGCGGGGTCGGCGACGAAGACGCAGAGCGGGGCGTCGTCGGTCGCGTCCGGCATGTGGCAGCTCTGGCAGTTGCGCTGGCCGGGGCCGGGCGTCGCGAAGGACGAGGCCGCCCATTCCCGGTAGGTGTTCTGGCCCGGCGCCCCGGTTTCCGGGTTGACGTACTGATGGCAGGCCGCGCAGAGCAGCGAGGTGCGGTGGAGCGTCGAATGCGACACCTTCATGCCCTTGAAGGTGACGTCGTCGAGCGGACCCCAGACATACCGCCACGTCGGGCCCGTCGAGTCGTCGGGGAAGCGGTAGGTGGACTTGCCGAGGAAGTGCAGCGCGTCGAGATTGCCCGCGTCGACCGAGTCCATCTGGTGGCAGGCCACGCAACTGACGCCCTCGCTCCCCGGGCCGTCGCTCACCTCGTCGAGCATCGTCTGGCCGGGATTGAAGACGTCCGCCATCGGCGCGTGGCAGGTGGCGCAGAAGCCGGTCTCGCCGGCGTCGTGGGTGCTGCGGAAGACGTAGCCCGCGCCGCCGCCCGGGGTGCCGGTGCCGGAGAACAGGTCGAGGACCCACTCGTTGCGCGCGGACCCCGAGTGGTTCGAGCCGGACCACAGCGGATAGACCGAGAGGTGGCAGCTGCCGCAGATGTCCGCGGTGGGTGGCTTGTAGCTCGGATTGCTCCCCGGCAGGACGGCGAGCCGGATGTCGACGCCGCTGTCGCCGTTGTTCGCCGGCGCGCCGCCGATCAGGTAGTTGGTGGCCGCGGCCCGGCTGTAGGGGATCGAGGCCGCGAGCTCGACGAGGCCGGCGGGATTCGCGGCCAGGGTGAAGCTGCCGTCGGCGCCGGTGACCGCCACCACCGAGGAGTCGGCGCGGATGTGGACCCGAGCGCCCGGGACCGGCGTTCCGGGCGTGCCGCTGCCGGCGACCCGGACGAAGCCCGAGATGTCCCCCCGCGCGGCGGTGGCGCCGAGGACGAGAGCCAGGATGGCTGCCGCGAGCCGCGGTCCGCTGGTCATGAACAGACTCCGTCCGTTTCTTCCACGCTCCACGTCTTCGCCCTCCACATCGTCGTCGCGCTCCGGATAGGTCCCGGATAAGTATCACCCGCGACCCGGGAGAGCAACCCCGTCCGCGGGCCGGGCTCCTCTTCCAGATTCCGCTTTATTTCCCGGGCGCACTTGGCTACTATAGGCCCGTAGTTTCCCGAACACCTCCTCATCGTCTTGCCTGGGGGGACTCCTCAGTGACGGCCAGAAGATCTTCGAACCGCGTCAGGCTCATTGAGCAACGTAAAACATACGAAGTTGCCTCGCATCAATCAGGAGGGTCAAGAATGGCAGACTACACTTCCCCACCCCGGCACTCTGAAGGACCACGGCACATCCGCAAGGCCTGTGCGGCGATCATGGCGGCCGCCCTGCTCTGCGGCGCCAGCCTCGCTTCGGCCGCGATCGACAAGAACGCGACCTACCAGCAGATGCTCAGCCTGGCGCAGCAGATGAACAGCCTGAAGCCCCAGGTCCGGACGAACGCCCAGGCCGCCGCGGCGTACGCGACCGCCGAGGGGCAGTACCGGAGTCTCTCGGCCGCGATGGGCGGCGACGATCCGGCTCACGTGGGAAGCGCCACCGCGGCCGCCGCCGCGCGCCGGGTCCGCACCACCAAGGTCGTGCCGACGACGCCGACCGGCTGCGGCCAGACGACGACCAACTTCACGAATTCCACGCCAGTCGCGATCCCGACCGGTCCGGCCGTGGTGACCTCGACGATCGTGGTCTCGGGCGCCGGGCCGTACCTCTTCGACCTCGACGTGACGACCTTCATCCAGCACACCTTCTCGGCCGACCTCGACATCACGATCACCTCCCCCGCCGGGACAGTCGTGACCCTGACCACCGACAATGGCGCGGGCAACGACAACGTCTTCAACGGCACGGTCTGGGACGACGACGCGAACCCGGCCGGGCAGGTGCCGTACACCACCAACAACGGCCTGGTGACCGACAACGCCTACGTGAACCTGACCACGGCCACGCCGCTGGTCCCCGAGGAGGCGATGGGAGCGTTCATCGGCGAGGACCCGAACGGCACCTGGACGATCACGATCTCCGACGACCTGGCGGGCGACGGCGGCAGCCTCGACAGCTGGTCGCTCGCGGTCACCACGTTCCCCAACGCGCCGATCGTCACCACCGTGCCGACGGTGACCCAGTCCACCCCGGTGGCGATCCCGACCGGTCCGGCGGTGGTGACCTCGACGATCGTGGTCTCCGGCGCCGGCACCTCGATCCTCGACGTCAACGCGATCACCAACATCACGCACACCTTCTCGGCCGACCTCGACATCACGCTCACCTCCCCCGCCGGGACGGTCGTGACCCTGACCACCGACAACGGCGCGGGCAACGACAACGTCTTCAACGGCACCCTCTGGGACGATGACGCGAACCCGGCCGGGCAGGTGCCGTACACCACCAACAACGGCCTGGTGACCGATAACGCCTACGTGAACCTGACCACGGCCACGCCGCTGGTTCCCGAGGAGGCGATGGCGGCCTTCATCGGCGAGGATCCGAACGGCACCTGGACGCTGACCATCTCCGACGACCTCGCCGGCGACGGCGGCAGCCTCGACAGCTGGTCGCTCGACATCGACACCTTCAGTTGCGCCTCGGCCGATCTGTCGATCACCAAGACCGACGGCGTCGCCGCCGTCGCGGCGGGCGGCAGCACGATCTACACGATCACCGCATCGAACGCCGGCCCGACGGCGGCGAACCCGGCGAGCGTGATCGACAACTTCCCGGCGGCCTGCACCAGCGTCTCCTACACCAGCACCGCCGCCGGCGGCGCCACCGGCAACACCGCGGCGGGCAGCGGCAACATCAACGACGCGGCGCTCAACCTCCCGGCCGGCAGCTCGGTGACCTACACCGCGACCTGCACGATCTCCCCCGCCGCGGTCGGCACCCTGGTCAACACCGCGTCGGTGTCGAGCGCCACGCCCGATCCCACCACGGCCAACAACAGCGCAACCGACACCGACACGATCACCGCCTCGGCCGACCTGTCGCTGACCAAGACCCTGACGACCGCCCCCCCCATTCGCGTTGGCGACAACGCGGTCTTCGCCTTGACGGTGACCAACAACGGGCCGGCGAACGCCACCGGAGTGACGGTGACCGACACCCTGCCCGCGGGCCTCACCTACGTCTCCAACGACTGCGGGGCCAGCTTCGCCGCTCCGACCCTGACCTGGAACGTCGGCGCCCTGGCGGTGACCGCCTCGGCGACCTGCCACCTGACGGTCACGGTCACCCAGACGGGCACCATCACCAACACGGCCAGCGCCACCGCCAACGAAGGCGACGCCACGCCGGCCAACAACACCAGTCAGGCGCCGATCTCCGGCCAGCCCGCCGCGATCATCCCCACCCTGGACAGCGTCGGCCTCGCGGCCCTCGCCATCCTGCTGGCGGTGAGCGCCGCTTTCGCCCTGCGCCGCAAGCGCCAGGCCTAGGCACCACCGTACGACCGTACGAATCCGGCCGGCCAGGGGCAACCCTGCCGGCCGTTTTCTTTTCAGATCTCTTCAGAAGAAGATCAGCTCGGCGTCGTCGCCAACCGTGACGTTCCGGAGTGACGTGCCGCGGGCCAGTTCGTTCAGCACGAGCTCCAGTCCCGCCCGGCCGACACCCTGGGTCAGGTTGGCGTCCACGGTCCGTACCAGGCTGTCGCGCACCTGCGATTGCCGGTTCGGCGCGAAGGCGTCGCACAGGAAGGCCCAGAAGTTGTTGACGCAGGGGCCGGACTCGGCGATGTCGGTGCTGAAGCGTGTCTCCGCATCGAAGGTGAAACGGCCCGCCGCGGCATCGAAACGCGGACGCACAAAAACGTTCAACACGGTATTCCGGAAGTCGAACCGGGGTTCGCCGACGTGACAGTTGAAGTTGTTATAACAGTTGGTGATGATCTCCACCCCCGTGTCCTCGAAGCCGACCCCAAACCTCAGGCGGCCGGACTCGCCGGCGATAGTGGTCCGGTTCGAGTTCCAATCGTTGACGTAGGTTTTGAACATGCGGTCCGGACCGACCTCCAGCACGGGCAGGGGAACAGGGAACGCGACCCTCCGCGCACCGAACTGGAATGCCACACTGGAATCGTTCGGCTTGAAGTAGGCACGCTCGCCGCTGCCGTCGAACTGGTTCCGGATGGGCGTGTAGTTGTTCAGGCGCACCGCGATGCTCATCAGCCGGCCGATGCCTTCGGCGCGGCCGATCTCGCGGTAGTCGCTCACGCGCGCCAAGCGCCAGAGCTGGTGGGCGCCGCAGCCGGGCGTGTCCGTCCTGGCTCGCGCGCCGTTCACGCGGATGTCGCCGGACAGGCCGAGCTGCCGCCCACCCTCGGCCAGCCGCAGCCGGTGCATCCCGCGCGCCGCTTCAATCTTCCAGAGTTGGCCCGCCCCGCGGTTGGTCCGCCAGGTCATCAACCCACCGAAGGAGGCATCGACCGCTTTGGCCACCGCGGCGCTGCGGACCAGATAGCGCCCTTCGCCGGCCGGCGTGATCAGCCAGCGCTGGTTCGGACCGCCGTGGAAATCCCATCCTTGCACCGGCGTGCCGTCCACGAAGCTGCCCCATCCTTCGGCGTCCAGTGATTTCCCGTTGCTCAGCCGCAGCGTATAGACACCCGCCGTGAGATTGGCCGGCGTCGCGCTGCAGAAGGGGGTGGGCGGGCCCCCCGCGGCGGCCGGACCCGCCAGCCCGAAACCCCACGCAACGATCACCATGGAGAGAATCTTGAGTCTCATCTTTTTTCTCCTTTGGCACGGCTGAAAGTGGGCCCCTGGAACGAGGCCCGCGATCTATCGCATGCCGCGGTTCTTGGAACTTCGCTCTCGGGAAGCCGCTTCTGACACGGGAGGGAAAAGATGTGTGTAGCGGGTGGGCGTGAGCCCCAGATGAAGGGTCTCCTGCGGGGCGAGGCGTGACCTCGGCGTCAATGCGTCAACCGCGGCCCGGGCGCTCTCAGTGCTGTATCGTCTCGAGCTCGCGGATTCTCTGCTCGTACATGCCTTTCAAACAGACAGTATCAACGCATGTCTCCCGGACCTTTCTCAACCAATGGTTCTGTACATTGCGAAGGATCGCCTTGCGCTCTTTCGTTCCTACGCGCGCAGCCGCGTCGCGATACGCATTGGCCATTGCGAGGTCGAGCACGGCAAGCTCCGGTGACGAGCAGACCAACTGTTCCGAACGATAGATTGCCTTCGCGCAGTCGAAACTCGGCCCTACGGGTGGCATGGGTGGCTGAGGCTGCGGTTGGCCTCCCCCTGGAGGCTGTGGAATCAGAGCCCCGTTGTTCTTGGCGGCTAAAGGCGTACCCGAAGTTGGCGCAGGCGCGGTAAAAAGGACAGGTTGCCGGGGAAAGAGCTTTTCCCAGTTCGCGATCACGGTTACGCTCAGGGTGCCGATCAAGCTGATTACGGCCAGCCAGACCTGTACGTTTTTGTTGGATGATGATTCGCCTGGATCGGGCATGAGCAATATCTCCCTGAACGGCGGACATCCTGAAAGTTCTGCGCAGGCAAGCGCATCGCGTGGCTTGCCTCGGCCTCTGGGCAGCCGTCCATTTTACCATGATGTACAGACCAAGGAAATCACTTGCTCGCATACTGAGGAAGCAACGAAATAGATAAATAAAGCCATGGGCGGAGCGGCCTCGCCCACTGCGTCCTCTCCCGGCTCTGCCAGTCCGCAGGGTCCCAAGGGAACTCTGGCCGCCAAAGAGGAGTCTATAGAGGTGATGAAGAACAGATCTCGTCGGCCCCATAGAATGCCGGCAGGGCTACTCGTCCTGATGCTGCTTCTTCTTGGCTGCGGGGATCGTCTTCCGCCACTCCAAATCGCCCCTCTTGCCGGGTCAGGCATGGAGCTCGGCAAATTCGAGGGCCGGTGGTTTGACCGCGAGGGAAACTTGATCGCTGTCGTTGACGGCAGGAGATCACATCAATTGGCCCTGCGGCTTCCCCAGTGGCTCAGCCTGGCAGACACACGCCTGCAGGACGGCCAGATCCTGTTTCACGTCAGAAACGGTCCGCTTGGGGAGCCCGTCCCCGGATCCTTGAACGTTCTGGGCGAGGACCGGATCGTGATGAGCCAGGTGCTTCCACCGGAGGTTAAATCGCCAGGGTTCCTGTGCGGTAATGCCCTGGCCATACCTGAAATCGTTCTGGTTCGAGCCCCATCATCTATGTGGCTTTTAAAGCTGTCGGCGAGAAGGGCCACCCGGCTCGCAACCAAGACGTACAGGAAAGTGTCTGAAGGTATCTTCGACCAGCTCTCCCGAATCTTGTAGGTAAATCGGACAACGGCTTAAAATGAAGAGGACCCTATCAATCCTCTTTCGCAGGCATGTCCACAATCAAAACTCTGATAGATTTCCATTTTTGTAGGTGAGCAACTTATCTGTCAATCGATTGTCCCAGGTCTCGAAATGATTCTTGGCTACCGTCCTCATCCGGCTGAGCCCTTCTTCATCCTCGCTCCCGGCGACAAGGAGTACATCCCGCGCTGGAACCGCGATGACAAAGTCGCCCTTGACCGGAAGATAGCCGCTACTCCAAAAGGAATCCACAAGCAGCAGGCTTGCTTCGTAAATCCCACCCGCGGTGATCATATAGAATCCATCCAGCGAGTGACGATCTATATTGCGCAACATATTCATCAGGTTCTTGCCGGCGAGGCTCCGCAACTCTCCACCCGCGATTCCCGTCTTCTCCAATTCCGTTCGAGAAAGATAGCGGATCCTTGTCGGAGAATCCTCCGCATAAAAAAGAAACAGGTCAGCGGTCAAGGCTTCCCAGAACATGTCGGCCATGGTTGCATCGCCAGAGTGGAGCATGCCCAGCTCGTTCTGCCTGAACCATTCCGAACCCTTCACGACTGGAACAATACGAGAGCGGTCGACGACGTGGGGGCGTGCCTGGGAGTCCAACACGCTCGCGACGACCTGCCGGATGAAGAATTTTTTCCTCCCTGGCTCCGTTTCATAGTCAGTATATTGAAGGGACAAAAATTGCTTCGATAGATGGCCGTCCTGGGCAGTGACGTTCAATACCAGGTCTTCCGGGACTTCGACGAGAATATCGTGAGAGCGCTTGCGAAGAGCCTCTATGCACTCTCTCGTGAACTCTGCCGGAGTCAGGAGCGCGCGTCCAGGTATTCTGGCACGGACACCCATGCGGTCGAAGAGGTCATGCAATAGTTTTTTCATGCTTCGATGGGAACGCGGCAGAATCGCGCATGTCTCTTGCGCGGCTACGAGCATAGCCTGAGGATGGGGTGCCAGCAATGCTCCGCCCCCGGAGTCCCGATCTCTCAGAAGAGCGCGCCCCCCCTGAGGGGGGCGCTTGAGCCGCCCGCTGAGAGCCAACCCGGAGAGCCAGCCAACCATTGGATTGTAAGTGCACTCCCCTATAGAGCAAGGGGCTTGCCAATTTATAGCCCACTGATTCTAAAGGGATTTGTAGCTGGACACCGCTCGAAACTGACAGAATTTGGCAGGGCTCGGCCGGGCTCGACATCCAAAAAATGTCAGTCGCCTACGCTTCCCTACTCCAGGATTCTGAGGTCCACGTAGGGCGGCGGGGGCTGGATGGCCGAGTAGTCGTTCTCCATGATGGCCACCTCCCCGTTTCTGGCGATCTCCTTGAAGCCGGCGAAACGGTAGGTGATCAGCATCTGGCGGTTGCGGTCGTTGGAGACGAACTCGGCGCGCAGCTTGGCGCCCGCCTCTTTCGCCAGCCGCAGCACGTGATGGATCATGATCGTTCCCACCCCTTTGGACATCACCCGGCAGGACATCAGCAGGAGCTTCACCGTCCAGATGTCGCCGTCCATCTCCAGGAGCGTCAGGCCGATCTTGCCGTAGGTGCCGTGGCGGTCTTCCAGGCTCGAGATCCAGAGCTTGTGGCGCGGCGACTGCCGCAGCTCGTCCAGCTCTTCGTAGGAGTAGGTGTAGCCGGTGGTGTTGAGCTGGTTGGTGCGCACGGTCAGCTCCTCGGCGCGCTTCAAGTCCTCCTCGCGGCAGGGGGCGATGGTGAAGATCATCCCGAGGGTGGCGAGGAACTCCTCCTTGGGGCCCACGTACTCCGCCTCCACCCGGTTGCGCTCGATGTCCGCCTGGTACATCCGGCGGCGCAGGCGCGAATCCTCGGTGATGAAACGGGGGTTGAGCGCGGGGTGGTCGAGGAAGTCCTCGAGCAGGGCGGAATCGACGCAGAGCACCTTGTCATGAGTGAAGGCCACCTCCTCGCGCTCGAACGGCTGATCGTCGACAAAGGCAATGGCGTCCAAACCGATGTTGATGTCCTGCGCGATCTGGGTGATCGAGGCGGCTTTGGAGCCCCAGTTGATCTGCGGGTAGAGGAAGTACTCGTCGATGCCGAATTCCTTCAGCTTCGCCATCGCCACGTCGTGATCGTTGCGGCTGGCGATCGAATGCAGGATCCCCCGCTCGTCCAGGGTCTTGAGAATGTGTACGACGTGCGGGCGCAGCGTCACCTCGGCGTCCTCGAGCAGGATGCCGTCCCAGACGGTGTTGTCGAGGTCCCAGACCACGCACTTGATCGATTGCTTCTCTTTTTTCTTCGCCGCGTGGACGGCGGCGGCGTGGTCCGAAACTCCTGTAGACATTCAGAACTCCTGCAGCTCGAAGAGCGGGATGGTGATCTGCTGGATCTGCGTGCTCCCCTCGATGATCTCCATCACCCGGGAATCGCGCAGGTAGCGGCCGACGGGATAGTCCTCGCTGCAGCCGTTGGCGCCGTGGATCTGGACGGCGTCGCTGGCGGCGCGGGTCGCCATGGTCGAGGCGTAGTACTTGGCGACCATGATCTCGCCGGAGGCGCCGGGATCGCCGGCGTCGCGCAGCCACCCGGCCCGCAGGCAGAGCAGGCGGGCGGCGCGTACCTCGACGATCATGTTGGTCAGCATGCGGCGAATGAGCTGGTGGTCGGCGATCGGGACGCCGAACTGCCGGCGCCCGGCGGCGTAGGCACGGGAGGCGTCGAGGCAGGCCTGGCCGAGGCCGACGGAGCCCCAGGCGACGCTGTAGCGCCCATGCTCCAGCGCGGCGGAGATCACGTGCGAGACGCCGAAGCCGGGGCGGCCGAGCAGGTTCTCCTTCGGCACCCGGCACCCCTCGAAGAAGATCTCGGCGAGCATCGAGGCGCGGGTACCGGTGATCCCGTGCAGCGGGCGGACGTCGACGCCGGGGGTCTCGCGCTCGACCAGGAAGGCGGTGGGCTTGCCGTCGGCCTGGGCGAGGACCAGGAAGAGGCCGGCGAGCTGGCCGTAGGTGGTCCACTTCTTCCGGCCGTCGAGCACCCAGGCGTCGCCGGCGTCGGAGGCGGCCGTCTGCACGCTCTTGGCGTCGCTGCCGGCCTCGGGCTCGGAGAGAGCGAGAGCGCCGAGGATCTCGCCGCGCGCCATCGCCGGCAGGTAGCGCTGCTTCTGCGCCGGGCTCCCCCAGCGCTGGATGGCATGAGCCACCATGTCGTGCACGGTGAGCAGCGAGCGCACGGAGGAGCAGCCGCGGCCGATCTCCTCGGTCAGCAGGCCGTAGGCGATCATGTCGCGGCCGGCGCCGCCCCACTCGCGCGCGACGTTGGAGCCGAGATAGCCGCGCTCGCGGAGCCGGTCGATCAGCGCGGCAGGGGTCGCCGCCTCGCGGTCCCAGAGGTCGGCATGCGGGGCGATCTCGGCCGCGACGAAGGCGCGGAACTCGGCGCGGGCGTCCCGCTGCCCTGGGGTGAGCTCCAGGTTCAAGCCGCGGCGCCCCGCTTGCGCGCGACCAGGTTCGCGATCGCGTCGATGGTGCGGAAGTTGTCGAGGTCGAGGTCCTCGTCGCCGACGGTGACGCCGAACTCCTTCTCGACGAAGGCGACGAGTTGCATCGCCAGCAGCGAGTTGACGAAGCCGAGGGCGAAGATGTCCTCGTTCGGCTGCAGGTCGTGATTCTTGAAGAACCGCGACAGGAACTCCTTGATCTTTTCGTGGGTCTCGTCCATGCGCTCGCTCTCTCTAGAGGGAAATACCGTAATCGTAGAAGCCCTTGCCGTTCTTGCGGCCGTGCAGGCCGGCGTCGACCATCTTCTTGAGCAGCGGGCAGGGGCGGTACTTGCTGTCGTTGTAGCTCTCGTGGAGCACCTCGATCGAATACAGGATGGTGTCGAGCCCGATCAGGTCGGCGGTCTCGAGCGGTCCCATCTTGTGGCCGAAGCAGGTCTTGAAGATCTGGTCGACCTGCTCGGCGGTGGCAACGCCGTCCTGCAGCACGAAGACCGCCTCGTTGATGGTCAGCATCAGGATCCGGTTGGTGACGAAGCCGGGGAGGTCGTTGACCAGGATGCAATCTTTGCCCATCTGGCGCAGGAACTGGCGGGCGGTCTCGATCGTGGCCTCGCTGGTGTGATGGCCGCGGATCGCCTCGACCATCGGCTTCAGCGGGACCGGATTCATGAAGTGCATGCCGATCACCCGGTCCGGCCGCTTCGTCAGGGCGCCGACGCGGGTGATCGAGTAGCAGGAGGTGTTGACCGCGAAGACGGCCCGCTCGGGGCAGATCGTGTCGATCCGCGGGTAGATCTCCTTCTTGATCTCCCACTTCTCGGGGACGTTCTCGACCACGAAGTCGACGTCCGCGAGGTCTTCGAGCCGCGTGCTGAAGTGGATGCGGCCGAGGACGGTCGCGGCATCCTCCTTGGCGGCCGCGCCCTTCTGGAACATCCCCGCGAAGCGGAGGTTCTTCCGGATCTCCGCTTTCGCGTGCTCCAGGACCTCCTCGGAGACGTCCACCAGGACGGCCTCCATGCCGCTCTGGGCGAGGCTCTGCCCCACCCCGACCCCCATCACACCGGCGCCGATGACGCCGACTTTCTTGATTTCCATCATCTCTCTCCCGTGGCCTGCCCGAGGATCCGGGGGGGCTGCGGGCCATATTAGCCCGAGAGCCGCCGATCCGGTCCGTCCTTGTAGTGTGTGCCACGGAGGGCGTGGGGAGGGACAAGACGGAAGCTGGCCCGATCCTTGCTAAAGGGTTGAGGTGGGCGGGGTCGGCAACTGACTCGGTTGGCGTGCGGCAAAAAGCGAGGACGATCCTCCTTCGTCGCCGGCCGGTCAAGGAAAATCCCTGGTAAGTCTCCCTGGCAATTCCCGCGACGGGCCTTTTTCCTCTTCGTCAGGCCTCGCCCCTTTTCCTTCTCTCCCTCTCCTATAGCGTAGTGACGCGGACAGCCTCGAACGAGGCCGAACCGCGTATGGCGGCAAGCGCCACCCGGGCCGGTCCCGGCGGAACCTCGACGGTGCCGAGCTGGAGCCCCTCCCAGGCGAGCTCCATCTCTTCTCCGATCTTGCGGAAGCGGAACTGCTGCTCGACGGAAGGGTCGAATGCCACAGGGAGTGTAAAAAACTTCTCACCTTCTCTCAGAGCCCACTCCGTTCCACGGCGTTCGAGATGGAGCCGCGGGCCTTGCGCCCCGGCCGGGGCGAAGGCGTAGCCGTCCCCATGGTCCAGGCGCGCGTTGACGACCACGAGATACGAGCCGAACGCGGGGCCTCTCGCGATCCAGGAGGTCCCCTCGCCGTGGAGCCTCCCCTGCTCCACCCGCCACGCTCCGCCGTCCAGGATCTCCCAGCCGAGGGCGCCCGGATCTCCGTCCTCCTCGAAGAGGTCTTCCCAGCCGGCGGTGAGGGCGAAGCCGGAAAATTCGGCGGGAGCCCCTTCGGCGGTCAGGGAGAGGGCGGCGGCGTGGCCAGCGGCTCTTCCCCGCCAGAGCGAGACTCCTTCGTCCTGGGACAGGGAGGCGCGGGGGCCGTCCACCTCCAGCCGGAGAAGACGGAACGCCTCGGCCGGTCCGGCTTCGAGGCGCAGAATCGCTTTCCCATCCTCATCCCAGAGAACGATCCCGGCCGCGCCCCGCACGCTCACCTCGGCGAGGAACGACGGCGCGCCCGTCTCATAGCGGACCGCCTCTCCGGGCTGGAGCACGGCGGGCGCGTCGAGAAGGTCCGCGACCGTGGGCGGAATCGGGCCGGGTTGCGGCGTGGTCGTGGGGCCGAGGACCAGCATGCGCTCGCCGGCCCAGTCGAGCGGATCGATCGCCATCACCCGATCCTTCAAATCGGCGGACCAGCGGTGATAGACGCAGTAGAGCTGCCGGTTGTCCGGCCCGCGCACGACCGAGTTGTGGCCGGGGCCTACCACCTCCCCCCCGGAGCGCAGGATGGGCAGCACCCGCTCGCCGTCCGCGGCCTGTCCCCACTGGCACGGATCGAGGAAATTTCGTGTCGCGGCATAGCTCACGCCGTAGGTGGGGTTCTGCCAGTTGCCGCCGCTGAACATCTCGTAGAGCACGCCCTTGCGCCGGAGCACGAACGGCCCCTCGACGGTGTGCCAGCGCACGCCCCCCTTTTCGGGCCGGTTCGGGTGATAGACGTGCCAGTCGTGGCGCGGCAGGGCCACGGGCCGCGGGTTCCCCTCCAGGGTAAAGGGGTCGAGCAGACGGTCGCGGACGGTGCCCGTGCCGACGTGGCTGTGGTCGAGGAAATCGGTGGCGTAGAAGAGCCATCTCGAACCGTCCACGTGCGGGTAGACGTGGGCGTCGATGGCGAAGGGCTCGGAGGTCAGCCGGCGCCCCGAATCGAGGAAGGGACCGGCCGGATGATCGGCGACGGCGACCCGGATCGCCATCCGCTCCTCGTTGCCGACGCTGTAATAAAGGTAGAAGCGCCCCTCGAGGTACGCGACCTCGGGCGCCCAGTAGCAGGGGAAATCGCCCGGCAGAGGCTCCATCGCGCCGGCCAGCGGCCGCCAATCGGCGAGATTCCGGGAATGAATCACGCCGAAAGCGCGGCCGTCGTGCCAGAGGCCGGTGCAGTAGCCCCAGTACTCCCCCCGGTGCTTGAGGACGAAGGGGTCGGGGAAGGAGTGGGGGTAGACGGGGTTGGTGTAGGTCATCGGGGTTGGACCGCCCCCATCCCCCCGATCGACGCCCTGGGATCCGCCACGTGCTTGCGGAACTGCTCCACCAGCGGCGTCGGCTCCCATCGCCGCCCGGCGCCCTCGGCGCCCTGGGTGTAGAGGCCGAGGTCGAGCCGGAAGTCCTCGACCGGGCGCTTGCCGTAGCGGTAGCGCCAGTCGATCATCGTGAACAGCGGGAACCAGGTGTAGCCGAGCACGGGCACACCCTCGGCGCGGAGGTGGCGGATGGCGGCGATCGAGGTGTCGAGCCAGCGCGCGCGGACGTCGACGTCCCCCTTGGCGCTGGTCTCGGTGACCATGATCGGCGCTCCGTACTGCTTGTAATAGTCCTCGATCAGGTGGACGAAGCCGGCGCCGTCCTGCTCGACCGCGCGCCAGGCGAGCCGCCCCTTGCGGTTCACCGAGACCTGCTGGGTGGACCACTGCGGATAGAAGTTCATGCCGATGACGTCGAGCGGGATGGCGTTGCGGCGGATCGACGTCAGCTCGTCCGGGCCGGCGCCGTTGCGCAGCAGCCAGGTGTAGAGCGGGTGGTCGGGCGCGAGCTTCCCGGCCAGCAGATCGTAGGCGAGGAAGCCGCGGCGCTGGTCCTCGACGGCGAGCGCCTCGAGATCGGCGCGGGCGGCGCGGGCGAGGCCGGTGGCCTCGACGTGGACCATCAGCGCGCCGGGATCGACCTCCTTGATCGCCGCGACGGTGCGCTGGATGCCGCGCACGAGCTGCAGCATCAGCCTGAGATAGCCGGCGTCGCCGCGCAGGTAGGGGGGCCAGAGACCCTTCTTGCCGCAGAACAGGGCGTTGACGATCGGCTCGTTGAGCGGCGTGTACCAGCGGATCAGCCCCTTGTAGCGCTCGGCGACCGCCTTCGCGTAGGCGGCGACGGCGCGCGGATAGTCGTCGGCGGCGAACTCGCGGCGCAGCCAGAAGGGGCAGCCGTAGTGCATCAGGTCGAGGATGGGGGTGATCTTCAGCTCCTCGACCATGTAGGGGATCACCTGGTCGGTCCAGCTCCAGTCGAACTCGCCGGGCAAGGGCTCGACGCGATACCAGGGGATGCCCCAGCGGATCGCCCGCACGCCGAGCTCGCGGCAGAGGGCGAGATCCTCGCGCCAGTGCTCGTAGTGGCCCATCAACTGATACTCGTCGAGGGCGCGGTGCCCCTTGCGGGTCTGCGGGACGAAGGTGTCTTCGATGCCCGTCGCCCAGAGGAAATCCTCGGGCTCCGGTCCGGGGAGGAGGGGGTGCTGCGTCACGACGGCTTACCTCATCGGCTGTCTGGATCAAAAAAGTGCGCGCACCTTACCACAGCGCGGATGAGGCGCGGAGCGGAGAGACGGCCCGCCGTCCCCGTGACCTCCGGCAGGGTGTCGTAGAGCGTCTGGACCGTCTCTACGGTACGTTGGCGAGATGGCCCGATGGACAGGTTACGGGGACAAGAATTTCAATTGCCCACGATCCCCGGAACCTCGATTTTGCGCCGCCTGTCCAACGTACCGTAGAGACGGCCCAGACGCTCTGCGACACCCTGCCGGAGGCCACGGGGACGGCGGGCCGTCTCCGCCGGCAGGCCTCTCAATTCGCCCGCTCGTGCATCGTCATCCACAACCCTCCCTTGGGGCGCAGGGAGAGCATGGCCGCCGGCTCCACCCGCCGGCCCGGCACGGCGTGGAAGTCGTAGCGCTGGAACACGGTCGCCAACACCAGCAGCGATTGCATCTCCGCCAGCCGGCTGCCGATGCAGAGGCGGGGCCCGCCGCCGAAGGGGAAGTAGGCGAACTGCGGGCGCCCTTCCGACCGCTCGGGGGTGAAGCGCTCGGGATCGAACGCCTCCGGGTTGGGCCAGAAGTCCGGCCGCCGCTGGGTGACGTAGGACGAGAACATCAGGATCGAGCCGGCGGCGACGCGGTGCCCGGAGAGCTCGTCGTCGACCACCGGCGTGCGGGTGAGCATCCAGAACGGCGGATAGAGGCGCAGGGTCTCCTTGAGCACCATCGAGAGGTACGGCAGCCGCGGCAGGTCCTGGAACCCCGGCGTGCGGCCGCCCAGCGCCTCGGCCAGCTCCTCCTGGACCCGCCGCGCCACCAGCGGATAGCGGGAGAGGAGATAGAGAGCCCACGACAGGCTGGCCCCGGTCGACTCGTGGCCGGCGACGAGCATGGTGACCACCTCGTCGCGGATCTGCCGGTCGGGCATGGGGTCCCCCGCTTCGTCGCGGACGGAGAGCAGCGTCGAGAGCACGTCGTTCCCCTCGACGCCGCTGCGCCGGCGCTGGTCGATCAGGCGGTAGACCACCTTTTCCAGATCGGCGACGGCGCGCAGGAAACGGACGTGGCTCGGGAACGGCACCCACCAGGGCAGCGGCACGGCGGAGAGGACGCGGCGATGGAGGATCGAGAAGGCGGTGGTGATGGCCCGGTCGATCGTCGCCGCGTCGCCGGCCACCGTGGTGCCGAAAAGCGTCCGGGCCGAGACGTCGATCAGCAGGTCCATCATCTCGTGCTCGAGATCGAACGGCTCGCCCGGGATGATCTCGCGCCGCCAGCGCTCCATTTTGGCCGCGATCGAGGTGTTGATGGTGTCCACCATGCCCATCAGCCGGGTAATGTGAAAGGAAGGCTGCAGGAGCTTCCGCTGGCTGCGCCAGGAATCCCCCTCGTTGAGGAACAGCCCCTTCCCGCCGAGCGGCCGCAGAAGCTCGAAGTTGGAGCCGCGGACATAGTTGTAATGGTGGCTCTTCCAGACCCGCTCGATGTCGCGCGGATGGGTGACGAGATAGAACTGCTGGGAGCCGACGCCGCCCAGGTGGACGACGTCGCCGTAGTCCCGCACCGCCTGGGAGAGGAACGGCAGCGGGTCTTTCAACACCTTGGGCAGAGCTCCCACGATGGGATAGCCCTGGGGTCCGGGTACGGCTGTCGAAGCGCCTTTGCGAACTTGGACTCCAGAGATTTCAGATGAAATCATGACTCCCTCCAGCGTAGAACACACAACATCAATGTAAAAACCAACATCCACACCCGGACCCCGGGTTTTACTTCCGATTCAACTACAAGCAAGCTTGTTCTAAACGTGGCGGGAAGCTCAAAAACCGGGACAGCGAATTCAGGAAAACTGCCGGCACTGGGGGAAAGAGACAGACAAAGGACGCAAAGGACTGCAAGGACGCAAAGGACATCCAGGAACAACCCCGCTCTCAGGGGGGTCCTTTACGTCCTTGCAGTCCTTTGCGTCCATTGCCGCTCTAGCCCACGAGCCCGTCCGTGCCAGCCCCGCAGACAATGGCGCAGGCGGCCTTTACGCCGGCGAGCGGGATTCGCCCCGAGGCGAGGGCGGCGAGGGCAGCGGCGCCGGAGAGCTCGGCGGCGATGCCGGCCTCGAACCAGAGGCGGCGGGCGGCCTCGTACATCTCCTCGTCGGAGACCAGGACGACATCGTCCACCCGCTCGCGGATGACCGCGAGGTTCATCTCGTGGCTGGCGCGGGGAGCCATGGTGTTGGCGGCGGTCGAGACGCCGGGGAGCTCGACGAGCCGGCCGGCGCGCAAGCTCTGGTAGATCTTGGGGGCGCCGGTCGCCTCGACGCCGACCACCCTCGCCTCCGGCCGCCTCCCCTTCACCGCCGTGGCGACGCCAGAGATCAGGCCGCCGCCGCCGATCGCCACCACGAAGAGGTCGGCTTCGGGAGCGTCGTCGAGGGCTTCGAGGGCGAGGGTGCCCTGGCCGGCCATCACCTCGACATCCGCGAAGGGGTGGATATAGGTCATCCCCTCCCGTTCGGCGGCGGCGAGCGCCGCCGCGTTGGCGTCGTCCCAGACCTCCCCTTCCCAGACGACTTTCGCCCCCCAGCGCTCCAGCTTTACGCCTTTGGCCGGCGGCACGTTGGCGGGCAGGTAGATGGTCACGGGCACGCCGGCGAGACGCCCGGCGAAAGCGGTGCCGAGGCCGTGATTCCCTCCCGACGCGGTTACCAGCCCGCGCGACACTTGGGTAGTAGGGAGAGTCAGGACCTTGTTGGTCGCTCCCCGCGCCTTGAACGAGCCGGTCACCTGGAGATTCTCCAGTTTCAGGAGGAGCCGGCTCCCGGGATCGCCAGCCGGCAGCGGGCCGATGTCGAGGACGGGGGTATGGCGTAAGTGCGGTGCAAGGCGGCGGACGGCTTCTTCGATTCCGGCGAGCTCGATCATTCGCCGATGCTACCAGGACAGAGGGCGGAAAGGAGTTCGGCGGGGGGACCGGAAAGGCGGAAATTTCGTCTTCCAGTCTGCTTGACTTACGCCACTGTTACGCCTAATATACGCCCATGGGAACGACGATCGTGAACAAGGTCCGGCGAGGGGAGGCAACCCGCTTTAACAGAGATCCCGGGCGGGATCTCAGGAGATAACCACCGTGCGCACACCCATCTTGAACGGCCTCGGCCAGGCGCTGCGCTGGCTGCGCGACCGTCAAGGCAAGAAGCAGTACCAGGTGGCGGAGGCCGCCGGCATTACCAAGGGCATGCTCTCTGCCTATGAAACCGGCCGCCAGCGCCCCTCGCTCGAGACCCTGGAGAAGATCCTCGACACGCTCGGGTGCGATCTGAACGACCTTCACAACGCGATCCAGATCATCAACGGCCGCCCGGAAGGGATCAAACGGCGGGGTGAGGGGGTCGCGGAGGAGCCGGAGGCCGCTCCGAAGCCGGACGGCGGCGGAAGGTCGGAGGTCCAGAAGGTTCTCGGCCGGCGCGATCCGCTGCCCTTCGAGCAGGAGAGGGCGTTCAGCGAGATGCTGGACGGCTTCCACCGTCTCCTCCGCTACTTCCACGAGAGCTTCTCCCCGCCCCGCCGGCCCGAGCCGCCGGGCGACGGAGAAGACCAGTAAAGCTTCGCTACGCGACTCCCTCGACAGGGGCGGCCCTACGCGGCCGCCCCTCTTTTTTCCCGCTCTGACGCGTCGATGGCCGCCCTGGCCCATCGCCGCACTCCGACTTTACATCGCAAAGTCCTTCATCTATCATCCGAGCTTGTACCTGGGAGGAACAATCTCCCAGGTCCTTCGGTTACACTTTGCCGAGACCAACACGAACTTCCCAGGGACCCGGAACGGACGCGAGCAGGGGCAAAAAAGACAAGGAATGGGACTCTCGACCGCAGCTCCCTCGACCGCCCGCCCGGCGACGGTGCCTGAAGGCTTTACCAGCCTGCTCGCCGGCTTCCGCGATCAGCTCGACCGCGCCCTCGGCCAGTGGCTCGACGCCAAGCGCGAGGAGGCGATCGCTCTCGGCTCACCCGAAACGCTGGAGCTGATCGACGGCGTCGGCCAGCTCGCGACCCAGGGGGGCAAGCGGCTGCGCCCGGCTCTCGTCTACTACACCTACCGCGCCTGCGGCGGCGCCGCGGACGAGGAGGTGCTCCCCCTCGCCCTGTCGACCGAGCTTCTCCACACCTACCTGCTGATCCACGACGACATCATGGATCACGCCGAGTTCCGGCGCGGGCTGCCGGCGGCGCACGTGCGCTTCAGCGACGCCCACCGCGCGCACGGCTTCCATGGCGACCCCGACGACTTCGGCCGCTCGGCCGCCATCCTGCTCGGCGACCTCGCCCAGAGCTGGGCGGTGGAGCTGGCGTGCCGGGTCTCGACCGGCCGGGCGCCAGGCGGCGGCGAGCTCGCCCGCTGCTTCTCGGCCATGTGCCAGGAGGTGATCGGCGGCCAGTACCTGGAGCTCCAGGTGGCGCAGCGGCGCGCCGCGACCGAGGAGGAGCTGCTGCGGGTGCTGCGCCTGAAGTCCGGCCGCTACACGGCCGAGCGGCCGATCCAGCTCGGCGCGCTGCTGGCCGGCGCGCCGCCGGAGGTGCTCGCCGAGCTGTCGCGCTACGGCGCCGCGGTGGGCGAGGCCTTCCAGCTCCAGGACGACCTCCTGGGAATGTTCGGCGACCCGGAGACGGTGGGCAAGCCGGTCGACGCCGATCTCAAGGAGGGGAAGTTCACCTTTCTCATCCATCACGCCCTGGCGAAGGCCTCCCCGGAGCAGCGCCTGGCCCTCGACGCCGCCCTCGGCGATCCGGAGGCGACCCCGGAGCAGACCGCGGCGGCGCGGCGGGTGCTGGCCGAGACCGGCGCTCGCGAGGCGGTCGCCGCGATGATCGGAGAACGGCTGCGGTCCGCCCGCCAAGCGCTCTCCGCTATCGACCTGCGGCCGGAAGGGCATCTCTTCCTCGCCGGGCTGATCGACTATCTCTGGGAGCGCGAGCAGTGACCTCCGACCTGATGATCGGCGAGGAGCGCGACCGCAAGGCCGAGCACATCCAGCTCGCGCTCGACCAGCGCATGCAGCTCGGCCACAGCTTCTTCGACGACTACCGTTTCGAGCCCGAGGCGTGCCCCGAGATCGACATCGAGGAGATCGACACCTCGGTCGAATTCCTGGGCCGCCGGCTCGCGGCGCCGCTGCTGATCTCCTCGATGACCGGCGGCACGGAGATGGCCGGCCGGATCAATCGCAACCTCGCGGAAGGCGCCGAACGGACGGGCGTCGCCATGGGGGTGGGATCGCAGCGCAAGGCTTTGGAAGATCCAGCGAAAGCTGATACCTTTCGTGTCCGCGAGGTCGCTCCTTCAGTCGTGTTGCTGGCCAACCTCGGCGCCGTCCAGCTCAATTACGGCATGGGCGTGCGCGAGTGCCGCCAGGCTGTGGACATGATCGGGGCCGACGCCCTGATCCTGCACCTGAACGCGCTGCAGGAGGCGATCCAGCCCGAAGGGCAGTGCAACTTCTCCGGGCTGCTGCCGAAGATCGGCGAGGTGGTGCGGGAGGTGGGGGTGCCGGTGGTGGTCAAGGAGATCGGCTGCGGGATTTCGGAAACCACGGCGCGCGCCCTGGCGAGCCAGGGAGTGCGCATCGTCGACACGGCGGGTGTGGGCGGCACGAGCTGGGCCCGGATCGAGGCGCAGCGGGCCGACGACCTCGAGATTGGCGAGCTTTTCGCAGGCTGGGGACTGCCGACGCCGGAGTCGGTCCGGCAGGTCCGCCGCGTCGAGGGGGTGACGGTGATCGCCAGCGGCGGCGTCCGCAACGGGCTCGACGCCGCGAAGGCGATCGCCCTCGGCGCCGATCTCGCCGGTTTCGCCCATCCGTTCCTGGCGCCGGCCATGGAATCCGCCGAGCGGGTCGCCGACAAGGTGCGGCGCACCGTGCGCGAGCTCAAGATCTGTATGTTCTGCCTGGGTGTAAAAACCATCGCGGAGCTTCAACGCACGAAGCTCTTTAAAGGGTTGTGAGATGAGCAAGATCGCCAATTCCGCATCCGTTTCCGTGGCCCCCCTCACCCGCGAGGAGCTCGTCCGTTCGCTGGTCGCGGGCGAGCGCCGCTTTCATGAGATCCCCAAGCACCTGTCCGCGGAGGAAGCGGCGGAGATCCGCCGCCAGGCCCTGGAGGAGATGACGAGCACGCCGCTCTCCAACATCGGCCATCACTCGCTGGACGTGCAGCGGGCCTCCCACCGCAACTGCGAGAACTTCATCGGCGTGGCGCAGATCCCGATGGGGGTCGTCGGCCCGCTGCGGGTCCGCGGCAAGCACGCCGACGGCGACGTCTGGGTGCCGCTGGCGACCACCGAGGCCGCCCTGGTGGCGAGCACCAACCGCGGTTGCGCCGCCCTGCGCGAGGCCGGCGGCGCCGTGGTGCGGGTGGAGGACGTGGGGATGACCCGCGCCCCCGTCTTCCGCACCTCGGGGATCGTGCAGACGCAGGCCTTCCTGCAGTGGATCCAGGACCACGACGAGGAGATCCGCCATCTCACCGAGGGGACGAGCAGCCATCTCAAGCTCCTCGAGGTGCGACCCTACGCCTTCGGCACCACGGTCTTCCTCCGCTTCCGCTTCGACACCGGCGACGCGATGGGGATGAACATGGCCACCATCGCCTGCGACCGCGCGGTCAACGAGCTGATCGAGCCGGCGACCGGGGTGCCCTGCATCGGCCTCTCGGGCAACTACTGCGTGGACAAGAAGCCGGCGGCGATCAACTGGCACGAGGGGCGCGGCAAGCGCATCTACGCCGAGATCCTGCTCGACGCGCCGATCCTCCACCACATCCTGAAGACCGACGCCCGCAGCCTGGTCGAGGTGCAGTACCGCAAGAACCTCCTGGGCTCGATCGCCGCCGGCTCGATGGGCTACAACGCCCACTACGCCAACGTCTGCGCGGCGTTCTTCATCGCCACGGGGCAGGACCCGGCCCACGTCGTCGAGAGCTCGATGGGGATCACCTGCATCGAGTCGCGCGGGCCGGACTCGGTGTTCGCCTCGATCTTCATGCCCGACGTGCCGCTCGGCGCCATCGGCGGCGGCACGGCGCTCGACACCCAGCGCGAGGCCCTCGCCGTGCTCGGCGTCTCGCCGGACCCCGAGCGCCGCGGCGACGCCGTCATCAAGCTGGCCGAGATCCTGGGCGCGGTCGTGCTCGCCGGCGAGCTGTCGCTGATGGCCGCCTTCACCTCGAACGATCTGGCGCGCGCCCACGAGAAGCTCGGGCGCGGCGAGATTCCCCAACTGCCGCTTCCGACCTAGCGCGGGGGCCGGCTGATCCCCCGCGCCCTCCGTACCGGAGCCGAGCCGGCGATGGCGGCCCCCGCCGCCGTCGCGGTCTCGACCCCTGGCAAGCTCATCCTGATGGGCGAGCACGCCGTGGTCTACGGCCGCCCCGCGCTCGCCGCCGCCATCGACCTGCGGCTCACTGTCCGCCTCTCGCCGCTGCCGGACTCCACCGTCCGTCTCGACCTCCCTTCCCTCCCCCACGCCGAGGAGACCACCTGGGACGCGGTACGCGCCCACGCCCGGGCCGCCCGCGAGAACTGGGACGAGTATGCCCGCGAGCCCGGCCCCGAGCGCTTCCGCGCCGTGCGCGGCGACGACCGGTCCCATCTCGTCAAGGTCGCCCTCGGCGAGGCCGCGGCGGCGCTGGGCGAGGAGGACTCCCCCGGTCTCTCTCTGCGGATCGAATCGGCGCTGCCGGTCGGCTCCGGCTTCGGCAGCTCGGCGGCCACCGCCACCGGGATCGTCGCCGCCTATCTGAGTTTCCGCGGCGCTTTTCATGAGAAATCCCAGCTGGACCTCGACGCCGTCGAGCGGATCGTCCTCGAGGCCGAGCGGCGCCAGCACGGCCTCCCCTCGGGAATCGACGGCGCGACCGTGCTCCACGGCGGCCTGCTCTGGGCGCGCAAGCTCCCGGCCGGCGGGCTCGCGGTCGAGCGGGTCCCCGTCCGCTCCCCGCTGCTCTCCCGCCTGCGCGTCTACGACACCGGCATGCCGGCCGAGACTACCGGCGCCGTGGTGGCCGCCGTACGCCACCGCCGCGACCAGGATCCGGCGGGGCACGAGCGGCTGCTCGACCGCATCGAGGCCGCCACCCGCGGTTTCCGCGCTGAGCTGGAGCGCGAGGAGGAAAATCCGGCGCGCGCCCGCGAGCTGATCGCGGAGTGCGAGGCGGCCCTGGAAGAGATGGGCGTCGTCACGCCCGAGGTCCGCGCCCTGGTCCGCCAGGTCGAGGCCGCGGGAGGCGCGGCGAAGATTTCGGGGGCCGGAGCGCTCACCGGCTCTGGCGCCGGGTCACTCCTGGTCTATCATGCTGATCCTGAGTGGATCTCCGGTTGGAGCTTTCTCCGGCCTTTCCCCTTCCACCCCGTGCATTTAGGAGCCGAGGGGCTCCGTCTGGAGAGACCGACGCATGAGTAAGACCACGGTATCCGCGCCGGCCAACATCGCCTTCGTCAAATATTGGGGGGCCCGCGACCTCGCGAGCGCGACTCCGATGAACACGTCCATCTCGATGACGCTGGAGCACTGCGTGAGCCAGTGCACGGTCGAGACGCTGGATCACGGCGGCGAGGACGAGGTCTGGCGCGCCGAGCCGGACGGCGGTTTCGGCACCCCCGACCCCGAGTTCGCCCGCCGGGTGCGCGCGCAGCTCGACCGCATCCGCAAGTGGGCCGGCCGCAAGGAGCCGGTGCGGGTGGCTACGCGCAACACCTTCCCCACCGCGGGGGGCCTCGCCTCCTCCGCCTCCGGATTCGCGGCGCTGACCCTCGCCGCCGCCGGAGCGTTCGGCAAGAAGGCGTCGCAGAAGGACCTCTCGCTGCTCGCCCGCCGCAGCGGCTCCGGCTCGGCCTGCCGCTCGATCTTCGGCGGCTTCGTCGAGTGGCCGGCCCCGCAGTCGGAGGGGAGCGACGAGGACAGCTACGCCCGCCAGATCGCCGACGCCGAGCACTGGGACCTGCGCAACGTCATCGCCGTCGTCGAGATCGGCCCCAAGACCATCCCCTCGATCGAAGGGCACCGCCTCGCCACCACCAGCCCCTACTACACCAAGCGCCTGGAGCTCCTGCCCGACCGGCTCGACAAGGTGCGCAAGGCGATCAAGGAGCGGGACCTCGAGGCCCTCGGCCCGGTGCTGGAGCAGGAGGCGATCGACCTCCATCTGATCACCATGTCCTCCAATCCGCCGATCTTCTACTGGAGCCCCGGCACGCTCGCGGTGCTGCGCGCCGTGCGCGAGCTGCGGCAGGAAGGGCTGGCCGCCTGGGCCACCATGGACGCCGGCGCCAACGTGCACGTGATCTGCGACGCCGATTCCGAGGACGACGTCGCCGAGCGCCTGGAAGACCTGCCCGCCGTCGGCTTCGTGATCCGCGACGGCGTCGGCCCCGGCCCCGACCAGGAGGCGGAGCATCTGTTCTGAGATCGTCTTCATAAAACTGGGCGGCAGCCTGATCACCGACAAGGCGCGGCCGGAGACGCCGCGCCTGGAGGTGATCTCCCGCCTGGCCGGGGAGATCGCCCGCGCCGCTCGGGATACCCCCTTTCGCCTGGTCGTCGGCCACGGCAGCGGCTCTTTCGGGCACGTCGCCGCCCGGCAGTCCGGCATCGCGGCGGGCCTCCATTCCGCCGAGCAGCTCCCCGGCGTCTCCAGGACCCAGGAACGGGCCGCCGCCCTCCACCGGATCGTCATCGAGGCGCTGGTCGAGGCCGGCGCCCTCCCCTTCTCCATCTCGCCGTCGAGCTGCGTGGTCTCCGAGGCGGGCCGGCCGGCCGCCCTCGCCGCCGAGCCGCTCCTGCTGGCGCTCGACCGCGGGCTCCTCCCCGTGCTCTACGGCGACGTGGTGACCGACCGCGCCTGGGGGATCTCGATCGGCTCGACCGAGAAACTGTTCGAGATCCTGGCCCGCACCCTTGCGGAGCAGGGGCGGACGGTCCGCCGCGCTCTCTGGCTGGGCGAGACCGACGGCCTCTACGACGCCGCGGGGAAGACCGTTCCCACCCTCTCCGCCGGCGATCTCGACCGCGCCGCCACGGCGATCGGCGCGCCGTCCGGCACCGACGTCACCGGCGGCATGCTCCACCGCGTCGAGACCGCCCTCGCCCTGGCGCGGCTCGGCATCCCCTCGCGGCTCGCCAACGGCCTCGTCCCCGGCCTCCTCGAGCGGGCGCTGCGCGGGGAGGACGTGCCCGGCACCGAAGTGCTTTAGAGGTCTGCTATCCTCTCCGCGTGCGGGCGGAGACCGAAGAGCGGGAGTCGCGGATGGTCGATCTGGAACAGCTCCTGATCGCGACCAGCCGCACGTTCGCGCTCGCCATTCCGCTGCTGCCCGAGCCGCTGCGCCGGGAAGTAACCCTCTCCTACCTCCTCTTCCGCGTCGCCGACACCTTCGAGGACGCGGCGAGCTGGCCGCGCGCCCTGCGCGTCGAGGCGCTCGGCCGGTTCGACGAGCTGCTGGAGAATCCCGGGCGCGAGGAGATCGAGAAGGTCTCCCGCCGCTGGGCCGAGGAGGTGCCGTGCGAGCAGCTCGGCTACCGGGAGCTGCTGGCCGACCTCCCCTTCGTTCTCGACGCCTTCTTCGCCCTTTCCCCCGAGGCCGTCGTGCTGATCCGCGAGCACGTGCTGCGCACCTCGCGCGGCATGGCCGGGTTCGTCGCCCGCACCACCGACGAAGGGGAGCTCAGGCTGCGCGACGTGCGGGACCTCCAGGATTACTGCTACGTGGTGGCCGGCATCGTCGGCGAGCTGCTGACCGAGCTCTTCCTGCTCGGCCGTCCCCGTCTGGAGCCGGCAGCCGCCGGGCTGCGCGAGCGCTCGCGCGCCTTCGGCGAGGGGCTCCAGCTCGTCAACATCCTCAAGGACTCGGCCTCGGATGCCACCCAGGGGCGGCGCTACCTGCCCGACGGCGTCGAGCGCGCCGAGGTGATGGCGCTGGCGCGGCAGGATCTCCAGGCGGCGAGCGAGTACGTGCTCGACCTCCAGGGCGCCGGGGCCGAGCGCGGGCTGGTCGCCTTCGTCGCCCTCCCCGTGCGCCTCGCCACCGCCACGCTCGACCGCATCGAGGAGGCCGGCCCGGGCTCGAAGCTCACCCGCCCCGAGGTCTACGCCATCGTCCAGCGCATGAACAAGGCCCTGGATCATGGCGAGCCGGCGATCGCGTGAAGGGGGCGCCCGTGGCCTGCGACCTCACCCTCGGTCCCTCTCCTAAAGGAGAGGGAGGGCCTTACGGGCAATATGCCGCGCAGTCGTCCCCCTTCTCCTTCAGGAGAAGGGGATAGGGGTTGAGGTCGCAGGCCACAGACGCTTCGATCCATCGAATTTCCCTCCCTCCCCCCTTGTTCTCCCTCTCCGAGGTGACTGACACGATGAAGCTTCTCCGCGCCCCGCTCCTCCTCGCCCTCCCGCTCCTCGCCGCCTGCGCCGGAGGCGGCGCGCCGAAGCCGGTGCCGACGGCGCCTGCCCGGCCAACCGCCAACCAGGCCCATCCGCGGGCGACCCCGATCCCGGCGGTCAAGGTGGTCGCGGAGACGGCGCAGGACCCGCACTCGTTCTCCCATCCCGAGGAGGTCGCGGTCGAGCACCTGGTGCTGGACCTGACGGCGGATTTCACCCAGCGCCAGCTCACCGGCCGCGCCAGCCTGCGCCTGCGCAATCTGACCGGCGCGAATCGCCTCGTCCTCGACACGCGGGACCTCGACGTCCGGCGGGTCACGCTGGACGACGGCAAGACCGAGGCGCGCTTCAAGCTCGGCGACGAGGTGAAGATCCTGGGCCGGCCGCTGGAGGTGGAGATCACCCCCGCCACCACCTGGGTCAACATCGATTACACGACGAAACCGGAGGCGGCGGCCCTGCAGTGGCTCACCCCCGAGCAGGCCGGCAGCCCCTCGCCGTTCCTCTACACGCAGTCGGAGGCGATCCTCGCCCGCACCTGGGTGCCCTGCCAGGACTCCCCCGGCGTGCGCATGACCTACGAGGCAACCATCCACGCCCCGCGCGGGCTGATGGCGGTGATGAGCGCCGAGAATCCGACCAGCAAGAGCGCCGACGGCGTCTACCGCTTCAAGATGCCGCAGCGCATCCCCTCCTACCTGCTGGCGCTGGCGATCGGGGACCTGGAATTCCGGCCGCTGGGTCCGATCAGCGGCGTCTACGCGCTGCCGGCCGTGGCCGAGCGCGCCGCCTGGGAGCTCGCCGACACGCCGAAGATGATCGCCGCGGCCGAGAAGCTCTACGGTCCTTATAAATGGGGGCGGTACGATCTCCTGATCCTCCCCGCGAGCTACCCCTACGGCGGCATGGAGAACCCGCGGCTGACCTTCGCGACGCCGACGATCCTGGCGGGCGACCGCTCGCTGGTCACCCTCGTCGCCCACGAGCTCGCCCACTCCTGGTCGGGTAACCTGGTGACCAATGCCACCTGGAGCGACTTCTGGCTCAACGAGGGGTTCACCACCTACTTCGAGGGGCGGATCATGGAAGCCGTCTACGGCCGCCCCTACGCCGACATGCTGACGGTGCTCGGCCGCCAGGACCTCGACGACGCGATCAAGGAAGCCGGCGGGATCGACAAGCCCGACACCCGCCTCGCCCTCGACCTCGCCGGCCGCGATCCGGACGAGGGATCGGGCGGCATCGCCTACGAGAAGGGGGCGCTCTTCCTGCGCACGCTGGAGGCCTCGGTCGGGCGCGAGAAGCTCGACCGCTTCCTGCGGACCTACTTCGATACCTTCGCGTTCCAGTCGATGGACTCGGTCCGCTTCGTCGCCTACCTGAAGCAGAACCTGCTGGGCGGCGACGAGGCGCAGGCGAAGAAGCTCCAGATCGACGCCTGGGTATTCAGCCCCGGCATCCCCGCCAACGCGATGCACCCCCACTCCGACGCCTTCGTCGCCGTGGACCGGGCCGTCCAGGCCTTCACGTCCGGCACCCCCGCCGCCCAGCTCACCACGACCGGCTGGACGACGCACCACTGGCTCCACTTCCTGCGCAACCTCCCCGAGGCCGTCGACGCGCAGAAGATGGCCGACCTCGACGCGACGTTCCACCTCAGCCAGTCGGGAAACTCCGAGATCCTCAACGTCTGGCTCCTCAAGGTGGTCGACAGCAAGTACGAGCCTGCCTATCCCGCGCTCGAGCAGTTCCTGATGACGGTCGGCCGGCGCAAGTACGTCCTGCCGCTCTACACCGCGATGGCGAAGACCCCCGAGGGGGCCGAAAGGGCGTTGCGGATCTACGAGAAGGCACGCCCCGGGTACCACTCGGTGTCGCAGGGATCGATCGACGAGGTTCTGGGGTGGCGGGGGTAGCTCAGCGCCAGGAGAAAAGCCCGGCGAGCCTCGCGAAAACCTGATTTCCTCGTCCGCCGGCTCCGGCGAGTCATCCGCCGGCTCCGGCGGGTCATCCGCCGGCTCCGGCGAGTCATCCGCCGGCTCCGGCGAGTCGTCCGCCGGCTCCGGCGAATCATCCGCCGGCTCCGGCGAGTCATCCGCCGGCTCCGGCGAGTCATCCGCCGGCTCCGGCGAGTCGTCCGCCGGCTCCGGCGAGTCATCCGCCGGCTCCGGCGAGTCGTCCGCCGGCTCCGGCGAGCCGTCCGCCGGCTCCGGCGAGTCGTCCGCCGGCTCCGGCGAGCCATCCGCCGGCTCCGGCGAGTCGTCTGAAGTCCATTTCACGCCACGCGACGAGGCACGAATGCACGTCGTTCAGGCCGACGGGTGGCTGATCGGGCATCTCGCGTTCAGCCCCGCAGGGGCGCGGGCATAAAGCCTGGGGTTTCAACCCCAGGAAACGAGTCCCCCCAATCCCATTGAGCCCCGAAGGGGCGCAGGCAAATTGCGTCTGTCCGATGCCGGACGGCTGCCTACGCCCCTTCGGGGCTTGGGAGGAGGAGGCGGACGTCTACCTGGGGTTGAAACCCCAGGCTTTATGCCTGCGCCCCTGCGGGGCTGGAAGGCAAGGACAATGGGAGGGATGCAGCATCTATCTCTCCCGCTCGATCATCACCACCGTCACGTCGTCCGTCACCGGCCGGCCGCCGCAAAAGGCCATCACCAGATCCATCAGCGCGTCGACGGCCTCGCCGATCGGCTGATCCCGGAGGTCCTTGAAGGCCTCCTCCAGCCTTTCGCTTCCCAGCTCCTGGTCGGCGGGGTTGCGGGCTTCGAAGGTGCCGTCCGTGTAGGCGAGGACGCGGTCGCCCGGTCCCAAAAGCAACTCCCGCGCGGGCAGCGGCCGGTCGCGGAAGATCCGGTTGAGCAGCGGTCCCGTGGCGCCCAGAGGCTCGATGCTGCCGTCCCCCTTCAGCCAGAGGAGCGGCGGGTGGCCGGCGTTGATGTAGCGCAGGCGGCCGTCCGGCAGCAGCAGGGCGTAGACCATGGTGGCGCAGGCCGCGGCCTCGAAGAAGTCGATGCCGAGGAGGACTTCCCGCGACACCCGTTCGGGATCGACCCCGCGGCGCCGGGCGGCGTCCAGGGTCGAGCGCAGCATGCCGGCGTACATGGCGGCACTGACGCCGTGCCCCACCACGTCGCTCACCGAGAAGACGAGCCCGCCCTCCACCGCCTGCGCCAGGTAGAAGTCGCCGCCGAGAGCATCGCAGGAGAGGAGCCGCCCGTCGATCCGCCAGCCCGCGCCGACGACCGGCTCGCGCGGCAGGAGGCTGTGCTGGAAGAGCCGCGCCTTCTCCAGGTCGCCGGCGAGCGCCTGGGCATAGCGGTCCTTGGTCTCCCGCTCGCTCTGCAGGCGCAGGCAGCGCTCGACCAGCGCCAGCAGCACCCGGCGGTCGAATGGCTTGAAGAGGAAGTAGAAGGCCCCCTCCTCCAGCGAGCGGAAGAGCTTCTCGTCCGGCTCGGAGATCGAGCCGGTGATCAGGATCACGTCGGTCTCCGGCCGGCGGGCGCGGATCTCCTGGCAGAGCGAGTAGCCGTCGCCGTCCTTCAGACGGACGTCGAGCAGGGCGAGATCGAACTCCTCCCGCTCCAGCAGCGCCATGGCATCGGTCGCTCCGGCCACGCACTCGACCCGGTAGACGGGCGAGAGCACGCGGTCGATCGCCCGCCGCATGCCGGCATCGTCGTCCACCACGAGGATGCGGTCGTTGCTTCTCATGCCACCGCCACCTCCATGCTCTCCTCGACCCCGTCCTCGCCGGCGAGCCGCAGCTCGACCTCGACGCTCGTCCCCTCGCCCGCGGCGCTCGCGATCTCCAGGCCGCCGCCGTTCTGCCAGGCGAGCGAGCGGCAGATAGCGAGGCCGAGCCCGACGCCGCCGTGCTTGGTCGAGAAGAAGGGCTCCTGCACCTTGTCCAGCAGATCGGGGGGGATGCCCGGACCGTCGTCCCTCACGATCAGGCGGGCCTCGCCGTCGCCGGCCCAGCGGGTCGAGATCACGACGCGGCTCCCCTGCTCCCCCATCGCCTCCAGCGCGTTGTTCACCAGGTTCAGCACGATGTGCTGAAGGTCGAGCCGCGAGAAGCGGATGGGCGGCAGCCTCTCCTCGAGATCCAGCACGGTCTCGATGCCGCGGCGACCCGCGGCTCCCTGGAAGAAGGGGACGGTCTCGCGCACCACCTGGTTGACGTCTACTGGTCCGTCGCCCGGGCGGCCGCCGCGCGCCACCCGCAGCATGTTGCCGAAGATGCGCTGGCAGAGCCGCGCCTTCTCGACGACCAGCGCGAGGTCGCGGTCGAGCGTCTCCGGATCGGCGATCCCCTCTTTCAACTCGGCGCGGACCTGCTGGACGAGCGGCAGGATCGTCCCCACCGCATTGTTGACGTCGTGGGCCACGGCGCTGGCGAGGGTGACGAGCGTCGCCTTGAGCTCGGCCTGGATCGCCTGCCGTTCGAGCGACATGTTGAGCCGCGCGTTGCGGATCGACACCGCCGCCGCGGGCAGGAAGCGCTCGACCACCGTCACGTCCCAGGGGTCGAACGGCCGCCGCTTCCAGGAGGCGATGTTGAGCAGCCCCAGGAACTCGCCGCCGTAATAGAGCGGCGCGCAGATCAGGCTGGCCGGCGCCGGGATGCCCTGCCCGCGGTGGTAGGTCAGCGTCGCCCAGAACGGATCGTCGGCCGCGTCCGCCGCCGCCAGCCGCCGGATGCCGGGGCGGTCGCCGAGCGCGCCGATCAGCGCCTCGGCCGGGATCTCGTGCCCCACGAAGGCGCTCTTCCCCTTGGTCCAGACCATCTTCTCGGCCTCGATGCGGAAGACCATCGCCGCCGGATCGTAGGTGAGGAAGGCCGAGGAGTGGTCGTAGTCCACGAGCTGATGCAGGCTGTCGAGGATCTGGTAGGCCAGGTCGCGCGGGCGCAGCTCGGAGACGATCTTGCCGCGGATGCGGTCGAGCACCTTGGCGAGACGAGCCTCCTCGCGGCGGCCGAGCTCGAGGGCGAGCACGCCGCACAGCCGGTCGAGGACGCGCCGGGCCGACTGGCCGAACTCCCGCTCGCGGCGCGCCACGCCCACCACCGCCACCTGCCGGCCATGGACCGTCACCCGCGCCAGCACCACCGTCCGCGCGGTCGGCGGCCGCTCGTCGCGCAGGAAGGCGACCCCGCGGGCGAAATCGCATAGCGTGTAATCCCCGCGCACGACCCGCACCTCGGCGTCTCCGCCCATGATCCAGACGCACTCCGCCCCCAGCCGCAGCAGAATGGCGTCGGCGAAATGGCCGTAGAGCTTGCGCGCCGGTCCGATCCCCTGGAGATTGCTATCGAGGACCTGAGCGAACAGCTCGTGCGGGGCTTTGCGTAGATCGATCATGTCGGGAGCACCATAAACGGGGCGTAAGATAATAGCATAAAGGGCTGGACGTCCGGCGTGCGATAATCTCCCACCCTATGTCAGACACCCCGCAGACGGCTGGTATCGATCCTCTCCGCCCGCACCCGCCCCTCGAGCGGTATTACCGCAGCGAGGAGGAGCGCCGCAGCGTCGTCGGCGCCATGTTCAACGAGGCGGCGACCGACTACGACTGGATCAACCAGGCGCTGAGCTTCGGCTCCGGAACCTGGTACCGCAAGCAGGCCCTGCTGCGGGCCGGCCTCCAGCCGGGGATGCGCGTGCTCGACACCGGCTCCGGCACGGGGGTCGTCGCCGCGCAGGCGCAGGCCGTGGTGGGGATCGGCGGCCGGGTGGTCGCGCTCGATCCGAGCCTCGGCATGCTGAGCCACGCGGCGAAGCGGGGGGTGCGCCGCCGGGTGCGCGCGGTCGCCGAGACCCTCCCCTTCCCCGACGAGCGGTTCGACGTGCTGAGCATGGGCTACGCGCTCCGCCACGTCGTCGACCTGCGCGCCACCTTCCAGGAGTACCGCCGGGTGCTCAAGCCGGGCGGCCGGGTGCTGCTGCTGGAGATCACCCCGCCGCCGTCGCGTCTGGCCCACCGCCTGCTCAGCTTCTACATGGGGCGCATCGCGCCGCTCATCGCCCGTTTCGGCCGCGGCGGCAAGAGCTCGCGGGAGATGATGGAGTATTACTGGGACACGATCGAGACCTGCGTCCCCCCCGCCACCATCCTGCAGGCCCTCGCGGACGCCGGCTTCTCCAGCCCCAAGCGGTACGTCGAGCACGGCATTCTCTCCGAGTATACCGCCGTCCGCTGAACCGGCCCGGCACGTCTACGTATCCCCTTTTTTCGTTTTCCGGAACTGCTGGGGTCCGTCAGAAACTTGACGTCTCCGGCGCCTCCCGGGCGGCGGCGGGGCTTCCATCCGCGGGGAAAACGTCAGGAACTTGCTCGAATTGAGGAAGTTTTGCCGCACTTCAGCTCTCTTTGTGACGTATTTATTGACATTGACGAAAACTCCGGGATACGTACGATGTTCTCGGATGAAGAGCGTGGTCTGGAATCCCCAGCATATCGGCGAAACGATCCTCTGGCTCAGGAGAAGAGCTGGCTGGACGCAGGAGGAGCTCGCCGAAAAGACCGGGATCCATCCGGCGACGATCTCCAGATACGAACGGGGCAAGGCTTCTCTCGGGAAGATCAACTTCAAGAAGCTCTGCGCCGCTTTCGGCTGCTCGCCCGAGCAGTTTCTCCAACATATGTGGGAGATCTCGGAGAAGATGAGCGCCGCTCCATCCGCCGCCGTGGTGGTGTTCCCCGAGGCCGAGCTCGAACGGATCTACGACGAGTCCGCGACGGAAAGAAAAAACCTTTATATGAGAACCTGCCGCGCGCTCTTCGAAGCGCTCTCGGGAGCTTCCAGGTCCCGCTGATTACTCACTCGTGGCGGAGGGCGATCCCGGGGTCGACCTCGGCGGCCCGGAGAGCGGGCAGATAGCTCGCCGCCGCGGCGACCGCGATCATCGTCAGGCTCACCCCCAGCAGGACCGGCAGATCCAGCGGCTCGACGCCGAACAGCAGCGCGCCGAGCCAGCGCCCGAGCGCCGCCGCGCCGCACAGCCCCAGCAACAGGCCGCCGAGCACGATCGATAAACCTTTCCAGAGCACCGACCGCGAGACGCGGTCCGGATCGGCGCCGAGAGCGAGCCGCACGCCGATCTCGTGGGTGCGCTGCGCGACGTCGCTCGAGAGCACGCCGTACAGGCCGAGGACGGCGAGCCAGAGCGCGATGATCGCAAAGCCCCCCAGCAGGCGGACGCGGACCCGGGAATCGGCGGTGGCGAGGTCGATCTGCTCGTCCAGGGTGGCGATCTCGTCGACGACGAGGTTCGGATCGAGGCGGCTCACCGCCTTGCGGACCGCGGGCGCCAGCAGGCCCGGCTCCGTCTCGGCACGAAGGACGAAACGGGCCATCGGCCAGTAGGTGTCCCGCGGCAGCACGAAGACCTCCGGCATCGGCTCGGCCTGGTCGGCGCTCAGGCGGACGTTCCCCACGACGCCGGCGATCTCGAACCAGACCGGCGCCTCCCCTTTCTCCGGCTTGACGTCGAAGGTGATCCGCCGCCCGACCGCGTCGCCGGCCGGGAAATACGCCTTCGCCAGCGCCTCGTTGACCAGCGCCTCGCGAGGGCCGGCTCCCTCGCGCAGGAAACGGCCGGACCTGAGCGGCACGTCCATGGCCCGGAAGTAGCCGGCGCTGGCGGCGCGGTGCGAGACATCGCTCTCCGCCAGCCGCGGCGGGAGTGGACGCCCCTCGATCGCGATCGGCCCCGACTGCGATCCCCCCTCGAACGGCAGGCGGTCCGCGAGCCCCACCCGCCCGACGCCGGGCAGCGCGGCGAAGCTCTCCAGCGCCTGCGCGTAGAAGCTCTCCAGCCGCGGTTTCGGAGTGTCCCAGGGGAAGTTGATCTTCACCGTCAGCACCGAGTCCGGCCGGAAGCCGAGCGGCACGCCGCGCATCGCGAACAGGCTCTTCGCCAGCAGGCCGACGCCGACCAGCAGCACGACCGAGAGCATCACCTGCAGGGCCACGAGCAGCCGGCGGGTCCGCAGGCCGCTCGCCGAGGTGCCGGACCGCGCGCCGTCGCGCAATCCGCCGGCGGGGCGGCCGCGCGACGCCTGCCACGCCGGGGCGAACCCGAACGCCAGCCCGCAGAGCAGCGAGAGGGCCAGGCCGAAGCCGAGGACGCGCGGATCGAGGTGCGCCAGGGCCAGCCGCGGAGTATCGGCCGGCAGCAGACCCTTCAGCGCCGCGAGCAGGACGGCGGCGACCAGCAGGCCGAGAATCCCACCGGCCAGCGCCAGCACCAGGCTCTCGACGAGATACAGCCGGATCAGCCCGCCGCGCCCGGAGCCGAGGGCGGACCGGATCGCCGATTCCCGCTGGCGCTCGGCGGCCCGCGCCAGCAGCAGGCTCGCGATGTTGACGCAGGCGATCAGCAGGACCATCGCGACGGTGCCCAGCAGGACCAGGAGCGGCAACCGCGCGCCGCCGCTCTGATCCTCCTGTAAAGGCACCGGACGGGCGGCGCGGCCGGCGTCGGTGTCCGGATACTGCCTCGCGAGCCGCCCGGCCACGGTGTTCAGTTGCGTCCCCAGCCCGGCCAGGGTGGCCTCCGGCTTCATGCGGGCGACGACTTTCAGGAAACCCGCCTTGCGGGAGGTCTGCTGGACGTCGAGCGGCGCGGGGATCAGGAGGTCGAGATCCTCGGGGTAGCCGAGGCCGTCCGGCAGCACGCCGACGATCTGATAGGGCTCGCCGCCCAGAGTGAGGGCGCGGCCGAGCAGGCGCGGATCGGCGCCGAAGCGGCGGCGCCAGGTCCCCTCGCCGACCAGGGCCACGCGCTCACCCCGGCCGGCCTCCTCCGCCGGCGTGAATTTCCGCCCCAGGAGTGGGCGAACGCCGAGCACCTCCAGCGGCCGGCCGAAGGTGCGGATCGCCCGCAGCCGCACCGGCTCGCCCCGGCCGGTGAGAACGAGTCCCTCGCCGTAGAAGCCCGCCGCCGCCGCGAGATCGGTGACCTGAGAAGCCCAGTCGGCCAGCCGCGCCGGGTTGCCGCCGCTGACCTCGCCGTTCTTCGTTTCCTCGATCACTACCAGACGGTCCGGGCCCGGCAGGGGGAGGGGCCGGAGGAGCACCGCGTCGATCACGCTGAAGACGGCGCTGTTGGCGCCGATGCCCAGGGCGAGCGAGCAGATCGCCGTGACCGCCAGCCCCTTGCGCCGCGACAGAGTGCGCGCCGCCAGCCGGAGATCGCGCGCCAGCGCGTCGGCCCACGCCAGCCGGTCGGCGTCGAGCGTGCGGTCGCGGAGCAGAGCCGTGTTGCCGAACCGGCGCCGCGCGTCTGCCGCCGCCTCGGCCGGGGACATCCCCGCCGCGATGTTGTCGCACGTCCGCTGCTCGATGTGGAACTCCTGCTCTTCCGCCAGCAGGTCGTACTGCGAGTCGCGGCGCCAGAATGAATTGCCCAGCCGCTTCAGCCATCCCATGATTGCCACCCCTCCCTAGACGAAGCTCAGAACCCGGCTCACCCCATCGGAAAGACGCTGCCAGCTCTCCGTCTCCTCCTCCAGTTGCCGCCGCCCCGCCGCCGTCAGCGAGTAGACCCGCGCCCGGCGGTTAGATTCCGTGCGCGCCCACTCGGACTGGATCCAGCCGTCCTGCTCCATGCGGTGGAGCGCGGGATAGAGCGACCCCTCCTCCACCCGCAGCGTCTCGGCGGACACGGTCTGGATGTGCTGCGTGATCGCGTAGCCATGCAGAGGCCCTGCCGACAGCGTCTTCAGGACGAGCAGCGTCAGGGTTCCCTGCAGGACGTCATGTTTGGCTTTCGGCAACGCGGCTCCCCTCTTACCTAGACGACTACACCTAGCTGACTAGGTAAGAGTAGCGGGGAACGAGGGGGTTGGCAAGCCCCTGGGTGAAACAATCTGGAATGACCGCGGCCTGCGACCTCACCCTCGGTCCCTCTCCTGAAGGAGAGGGAGGGCCTTACGGGCAATCCATCTCGAAGTCGTCCCCCTTCTCCTTTAGGAGAAGGGGATAGGGGTTGAGGTCGCAGGCCACGAGCGCTACCCCCCCGCCGTGGCCGCCAGCCGGGGAGCCGCGGCCGCCGTCGGCCGGCGCTCGCCGATCTGCTGGCGCCACATCGCGTAGTAGAGCCCCTTGCGGTCCAGGAGCTCCTCGTGGCGGCCGGACTCGACGATGCGCCCGCGCTCCAGCACGTGGATGGTGTCGGCGTGGAGCACCGTCGACAGCCGGTGCGCGATCAGGATGGTGATCACCTGGCTCGACGCCACCTCGCGGATGGTGCCTGTGATCTCCTCCTCGGTCAGCGAGTCGAGCGAGGAGGTGGCCTCGTCGAACACCAGCAGGCGCGGCCGGCGCAGCAGCGCCCGCGCGATCGAGAGCCGCTGCTTCTCGCCGCCCGAGACCTTGACGCCCCCCTCGCCGATCACCGTGTCAAGGCCGCGGTCGGCCCGCGCCAGCAGGCTGTCGCAGGCGGCCCGCTTGAGCACCTCCAGGCATTCGGCGTCGGTGGCCGTGGGATTGACGAAGAGCAGGTTCTCACGGATCGAGCCCGAAAAGAGCTGCGTGTCCTGGGTCACGAAGCCGATCTGCGACCGCAGCTCTTCGAGGTCGATGGCCGTCTCCGGCGTGCCGTTGTAGAGCACCTGCCCGCGCTGCGGCCGGTAGAGGCCGACGAGCAGCTTGACCAGCGTCGTCTTCCCCGAGCCCGAAGGCCCCACGAAGGCGAGGGTCTCGCCGCGCCCGGCCTCGAAGGAGACCCCCGTCAGCGCCGGCGACGACGCCGTCTGATGAGTGAAGCCGACCTCCTCGAACGCCAGCGAGGTGAGCTCGCTCAAGGGGACGGGGTTCGCCGGCTTGGTCTCGACGGGGATCTCCAGGATGCCCTGGAAGACATCGAGCGACGCCTCGGTCTCACGGTAGGTGTTGATCACCGTCCCCAGCTCCTGGAGCGGCCCGAAGATGAAGAACGAGTAGATGAACAGCGAGAAGAACTGGCCGATCGAGATCTGCCGCGTATAGATCAGGTAGAGCATCAGGAAGAGGATCGAGGTGCGCAGCGCGTTGATCGCCGTCCCCTGGATGAAGCTCAGCAGCCGCAGCGAGCGCACCTTGCGCAGCTCCAGCTTCAGGATCTTGCCGGTGATCGAGTTGAGCCGCTCGATCTCCTGGCGGGCGAGCCCCAGGCTCTTCACCAGCTCGATATTGCGCAGCGATTCGGTCGTCGAGCCGGCGAGCGACGTGGTCTCGGCGACGATCACCTTCTGGATCTTCTTGATCCGCTTCGAGAGCAGGGAGCTGAGGATGGCGATCAGGGGCACGGTGAGGAGAAATACCGGCGCGATGAGCCAGTGCACGGTGGCGGCGTAGACCATCACGAAACCGATGCCGACCAGGGTCGTGAACAGCGTGTTGACGGCGATGGCGATCAGCTTCTCGACGTCGGAGCGCACCTTCTGGAGCTTGCCGAGGGTCTCGCCGCTCCGCTGGTCCTCGAACAGGGAGTACGGGAGCTCCAGGGAGTGGCGGACGCCCTCGGAGTAGAGGTCCGCCCCCACCCGCTGGGTCACGACGTTGACGAAGTAGTCCTGGAAGTTCTTGGCCAGCCGCGACACGAACGCGACCCCCACGGCGGCGGCGAGCAGCAGGCTCACCCCGCGGAAGAACTGGGCCGTCGTGTAATCGCGGTAGCGGGTGGCGTACTCGTCGATGACGTGGCGGAAGATCAGCGGGTCGAGGAGCGAGAAGATCTGGTTGATCGCCGCCAGGACGAGCGCCAGGAGCACGAGCGTCCAGTAGCGGCGGAGATACGAATAGAGGAGTCGCATGGGGCCATGATATCCCTACTCTTTCTCGTCCTTGTCCTCGTCCGGGTGGCTCGCCATGTCGACGACCACGGCGCAGGCGAGGATGAGCGCGTCGTCCTCCCCCTCGGCCACGTCGACCCCGTAGCTGTCGGTCCAGGAGAACCACTTCTTCGACACCTCGGCGACCACCTGGCCGTCGCGGGTGAAGGTGTACTCGTGCTCGAGGAGGTTGCCGCGCGCCTCCAGGTCGTCCGGGCCGGGGACGTCCACCGAGAACTTGGCATGCAGGGGGGAGAACAGCGACTTCTTGACCGTGGCGTACGGCTTCCCGTCGCGGTAGATCTCCCAGGTCGGCGCGAGCGCGATCAGCTTGCGCTCGATCCGCGCCACCTCGTTCCCCTGGCCGTCCTTGAAGATCAGCTTGTTGCGGAGGCTGAACACCTTGCCGTCGACGTAGAAGACATCCCGGCCGTCGGCGTCCTTGATCGTGAAGTCGTCCCCGATCGAAACGAGCTTCTGTCTCATCACATAGCGCATCGCGGTACCTCCTGAGAAGCAGTATAGCGGCTGCAACCGCTGTACCATCCGCTTCCATGGACACGGACGACCCGCACGCCATCGCCTCCCTGGACGCGCTGCACGGGCTCTACGACGCCCCGAGCGAGCGCGTCCGCCTGAAGCAGATCGACCGCCTGGACGAGCACTGCCGGGCCTTCATCGCCGCCTCCCCGTTCCTGATCCTGGCGACCTGCGGCTCCTCCGGCGCGGACGGCTCCCCCCGCGGCGACCACCCCGGCTTCGTCGAGGTCGCGGACGACACCACCCTGCTCCTCCCCGACCGCCGCGGCAACAACCGGATCGACAGCCTCCGGAACATCGTCGAGAATCCGGCGGTCGGCCTGATCTTCCTGGTGCCCGGAGTCCACGAGACCTTCCGGGTCAACGGCCGGGCGCGGATCAGCACCGATCCCGCGCTGCTGGCCCGCTTCGCCGTGGACGGCAAGGCGCCGAAGACCGTCCTGGTGATCATCGTCCAGGAAGCCTTCATCCAGTGCGCGCGGGCTCTCGTCCGCTCCGATCTCTGGAACCCGGCCCGCCACGTCCGCCGCGACGAGCTGCCGAGCATCGGCACCATCCTCGCCGCCCACACCGGCGGCAAGGTGGACGCGGCGGCGTATGACGCGGAGGCCGCGGTCACGATGCCGAAGACGCTCTACTGAGGCCCCTACCCTCCCCCGGACCCGAACCCAGGGCGTTGCCCTGGGCTGAGGAAGGGCGGCCCGTTGGGCCTCAAACAAAATTCCGGCTGGGGGGAAGGGCCAAGGGCCCGGGCTCCCTCAGCCCAGGGCAACGCCCTGGGCCCGGGGGCCTTGGATAGAGCCTTTATCCCGCGCTCGCCACCGGCGCCGCCCGGTGGTCGATCACCTGGGCGGCGAAGCGCTCCATCTCCTCGTACTGCGGGCTGAACTGCAGCAGCAGGAGATCCACCCCGGCCGCTTCCAGCTCCTCGATCCGCTCGCTCACCTGCTCGGGGGTGCCGACGAGCTCGGTGCGCAATCCGCGGTTGGAGACCGAGTACTCCTCGATCGACATGCGCCGCTCGAGCTGTGTGCCGGCGAGCCACTGCTGATAGTTCGCGTAGCCGGCGGCGTTCTGCTGGACGTCGGTGACGCGCTCGCGCTCCCGCCGCGCCTCGGCCTCCGAATCGCGCACGATCGCGTAGCCGGCGACACCGAACTTCATCGGCGGCAGGCCCAGCCGCTCGCGCCGGGCCGACAGGTCGACGACTTTCTCGCGGATGCGGTCGGCGGGATCGCCATGCATCACGTAGGCGTCGCACCGGCTGGCGATCAGCTCCTTAGCCGCCTCGGACTCGCCGCCGGCGTAGATCACCGGCCGCGGCCGCGACACCGGTTTCGGCGCCAGCACCGTGCCGTCCACGCGGTAATAGCGCCCCTCGAACGAGAAGCGATCCTGTTTCCAGACGCCGTCGACGATCTCCAGCCATTCGGCCGTGCGCGCGTAGCGATCGTCGTGGGTATCGAAGTGGACGCCGTACTGCGCCGCCTCCTCGGCCCACCAGGACGAGACGACGTTGAGCGAGACGCGCCCGCCGCTGATGTGATCGATGTTCGCGGCCTGCTTGGCGAGCAGCGCGGGCAGGTGGAAGGTCGGCCGCACCGCCACCATCAGCTCGAGGCGGCGGGTCACGGCGGCCAGCGCCGCCGCGGTCGACCAGGCGTCGAGCGAGGGCGCGTCGATCCCCTTGATGTCGTTGAGGTTCAGCTCGGCGATCAGCGTCAGGTCGAAGCCGATCTCCTCGCTGCGCCGCGCCAGCCGGCTCACGTAGTCCCAGCTCGCCGCCATCCCCTCGTCCTCGACGTTGCGCAGCCAGCCGCCGAACACCGGCATCCAGTATCCGTATCTCATGGCACGGCCTCCGCTTCCAGGTAATCGACCAGACGCGCGAAAGGATCGAAGCCGACGACGCGCGGCGCTTCGGCGACGAAGTTGGAAAGGGCGTTGATGTCGTAATAAAGGATTTCGCCGTCGCGGTCGTCGACCATGTACTCGACGCCGCCGACATCGATCCCGGCGGTCGCGAAAATCCTTTCGACATCGGCGATCACCTCGGGCGGCGGCGTGTACCCCTCGACCCGGATGCCCCGCGACGCGGCGTCGACGGCGCAAGCCGCCCCGGTCAGCGCGGCGCCGTCGGTGGTCTGGCAGGCGTCCCCCGGGCAGATGTTGAAGACGTCCTCCGGGCTGAAGACGCGGATCGCGTAGAGGTACTTGCCGCCGAGCACCTCGACGCGGGTGATGTAGCCGCCGCGCGCGGGCACGAACTCCTGCACCAGCGCCGTGCTGTCGATGCCGAGATCGATCGTGCCCCGCTCCGCCGCCGCCGCCAGCTCCTCCGGGGTGTCATAGCGGACGATGCCGGCGCCGCTGCCGCCGAGGTTCGCCTTGACCACCACCGGGAACCGCAGCCCCTCCGCCGCCGGGGGCGCCGCGGCCGGGTTGTTGATCACCCGCGCCGGAGGGTACCTCAGCCCCAGCGACGCCAGCAGCGCGAGCTGCGACGCCTTCGAGGTCTCCACCCGGAACCCCCGCGAGCCGTTGACGACCCGCGTCCCCAGTTGCTCGAGATACTCCAGATAGGCCAGCGTGTGGTAGATGCCATGGCTCGTGCCGCGCAGGTAGGCGGACGGGCTCATCCGATTGAACACCAGGGAGTAGTCGCGCTCGCGCGCGGCGACGTCGTAGTGATGGCGCCGGGCGTCGATGCGGACGTACGGGGTGCCCCGCCGGTCCATCTCCGCGAAGAGCGGCCGGAACCACTCCTGGTGCTCGTGATAAATCGCGATCGGCCGCGACGTTGTCGGCATGCGCTCCTCCCCCAGGGATCACGGCCCTCCACCTGAGCGGGCCGGCGGCAGGATTATAGATGATCGGAGGGGTAACAAATGCGGGGGGAGGGGCGGAACAGATCTCCCTCGCCGGTTGGTGCGTCCTGCCCTCCGAATCCTCACCCTCGGTCCCTCTCCACGGAGTGGAGAGGGAGGGCGCGATCTCGAAAAGAAGATCGCCTCTGGAAGGCTGTTTCCCCCTCTCCACTTCGTGGAGAGGGGGCCAGGGGGTGAGGATTCGAAGGGCAGGACGCCCAGGAGGCCAAGGATGGCTTGAATCCCGGGCGCCGAAGCCTACCGCAGGCGCCGGCGCTGCGGTCCGGGAGCGGCGGAGCGCCCCGGCCAGGGGTTCATCGTCGTCTCGGCGCCGCGGCGCCGCGATTCCAGCGTCCGGGCGGCCGCGGGACGAGGCGCCGAGGGGCGCGCGGCGGCCGGCGGCGGCGTGGCTGAACGGCCCGCCGGCTGCTGCTGGGGCTTGCGGTCGTTGCGGGCGTTCGCGTTGGCGTTCGCCCGGGCCCGCTCTCCGGAACGCTGGCTGCGCATCGCGGCCAGGCGCTCGGCGAGGGGGATCTCCAGCTTCTCCGCCGTCTTCGGCTGGTAGTCGAAGCCGTCGAGCGTCTTGCGCGGCAGCACCTTGGCGACCGCCCGCTCGATGGCCCGCAGCTCGTTCATCTCATCCGGCGAGACGAAGGTGAAGGCCATGCCGGTGGCGCCGGCGCGGGCGGTGCGCCCGACCCGGTGGATGTAGTCCTCGGGGACGTTCGGCACGTCGAAGTTGACGACGTGGGACAGCCCCTCGACGTCGATCCCACGGGCCGCGATGTCGGTCGCGACCAGCACCCGGATGCGGCCGCTCTTGAAGTCGGCCAGGGCCTGGGTGCGCTGCGGCTGGCTGCGGTTGCCGTGCACGCGGTCGGCGGAGATGCCATGGCGCTCCAGGTACTGGTGGAGACGGTTGGCGCGGTGCTTGGTGCGCGTGAAGACGATCGCGTTCTCGATCGCGTTCCCCTTGAGCAGCTCGAGCAGCAGGGCAGACTTGACGTCCTGGCGGACCGGATAGATCGCCTGCTCGATGCCGGTGGCCGGCGCCGAGGCGCGCTCGATGTTGAGCATCACGGGGTTCTTCAGCATCTGGCGCGACAGCTCGCGGATCGGCGGCGGCACGGTGGCCGAGAAGAAGAGGGTCTGCGCGACCGGCGGCAGGTGCTTCAGGACGCGGCGGATGTCCGGCAGGAAGCCCATGTCGAGCATGCGGTCCGCCTCGTCCAGCACCAGGACCTCGAGGCCGGCCAGACGGGCGTAGGAGTATTGGAAATGGTCCAGCAGGCGGCCCGGGCAGGCGACGATGACGTCGATGCCGGTGCGGAAGGCCTTCTCCTGCGGCCCCATGCCGACGCCGCCGTAGACCGCGGCGGCGCGGATCTGCGTGTGCTTCGCGAGGTCATTGAAGTGTTCGACGATCTGAGCCGCCAGCTCGCGCGTCGGGGCGAGGACCAGGGCGCGCGTGGTGCCCCGCTTCTTGCCCAGCAGCCGCTGCAAAATCGGCAGCGCGAAGGCGGCGGTCTTGCCGCTGCCCGTCATCGCGCAGGCCAGCACGTCGCGGCCTTCGAGGGCCGGCGGGATGCCGTCGCGCTGAATCGGGGTCGGTTCGGTGAAGCCGAGGTCGGCGACGCCACGGAGCAAGCTGGGATCGAGATCGTAAGAAGTAAAACTCATCGGATGTAGGTGTACTTTCCGACGCCGCGGGAAGCGACGTCACGGACAATTCCGGCAGGATCTTGAACGGAGGACTGAGCCGGCGAGGCCGCCGTTGAGGGGCTTCATGCCCCGGTGAGAGTCAATTCGGATTCTTGGAAGAACGCCGAGGCCGATAGGATCGCACAGATCGGGCGATTCGGCAAACTCCGCCCGGTGCACTCCCCCTACAACAGCTTGGCCGGCGGTGGGATTCCACGGCATACAAAAGCCATGGATCGGGGCATCCGTGGCCTGCGACCTCAACCCCTATCCCCTTCTCCTGAAGGAGAAGGGGGACGACTGCGAGGCCTATTGCCAGCAAGGTCCTCCCTCTCCTTCAGGAGAGGGAGACAGAGGGTGAGGTCGCAGGCCGCCGACGTCTCGATATCCCGATGTCCCCTCCCCGCACCCCGGCACGCATCTACAAGCGAACGGGAACTCCGCTCCGGGATGAACCCGGAAGGAAAATCCCTTGCGACGAGGAAACAATATGAAATCCATGCGTGCTCGTAGAATGGCTATCGCCCTGGCGATCGCCTGCGGTATCCCCCTGACGGCCACCGCGCAGCCCTGCGCCAGCGGCACCGACGTCCGCAACCTCAACGACAGCGCCGTTCCGGCGCTGCTGAAAAATCAGATCCTCGGCACCCCCGGGCCGATCGTCAGCATGACGAGCTCGATCTATCCGTCCGGGAAAGTCGTCGTCATCCGCACGGCGCTGGCCGACGCGCCGATCAACACCGCCGCCAGCGCCGCCTATATCAATCAGATCTTCTTCGGCTCCGTGCAGGGGGAGAAGAGCATGCAGGGATATTTCCTGCGCAACTCGTACGCCCTGTTCAACGTCGTCAGCGGCGGCGTCCCGGGCTGGATCACGCTGACCAAGAAGATCACGGACTACACCCCCGGGATCGAAGGGAACGTCACCTTTCTGCAAGACGCCCTGAAAAAGGCGAACGTGAACTGGGACGCTCTCGATACGAACAACGACAACGTCATCAGCGTCGCCGAAGCGCAGATCGTCATCCTGATCCCCAACGCCATGCCGGGCACCGGTTTCGCGAGCACCCGCACCGTCAACGCGGGCACCGTCGCGACGCCAAACGGGACGTTCACGTTCAGCAGCCGCGCGATCGTCAACTTCAGCCTCAAGGCCATCGCGGACCCGCAGTTCGACGTCAACCCGATCCGCTCCCTGCCCACGGTGGCCCATGAGCTCGGCCACGCGTTCTTCCATCTCCCCGACCGCTACGGCGCGAACACCGGCACGGGCGAGTACGACATGATGGGCTCCAGCGCCTCCAACAAGTGGGTCCACTTCACCATGCACGACAAGATGAAGATCGGCTGGATCAAGCCCAGGATCGTCCGCCAGCATCTCGGCCAGTGCCTGCAGTTCGTGGCTTCGGAGCTGCAAGCGGCGGCGCTGGTCGTGGTTCCGATCGATCAGTTCCTCGGCAGCCCGCTGGAGTACTGGGTGGTCGAGAACCGGGACAAGGACGTTGACAGCGGCGGCTATGACGACGACCTCCCGGGCCGGGGCCTGGCGATCTGGTACACCAGCGTCGGCACGTTCACGAACGGCCACGACGATGTCCGGCTGGTGGACTTCAGCAAGGCCGACCAGGACCCCGACAACTACAACAATCCCTGGATCAACGCCCTCTTCACGGTGGACCCGGCCGATCCGACCCGCATCCTCCTCGACCGCAACGGCCAGTGGAACCTGCTCTACTTCCGCGACGTCTCGGACGTGAACGCGAACTTCTCCGGACTGTTCATGTTCGCGGAGTTCTGATCTCGCGCAGCCGGAACAGATCGGAAATCACCCCGTAGGCGGTCGTCGAAAGATCGGGCTCCTCTTCGGTGAGCACGAGCTTTCCCGAGATGTCGGTGGTGAAACGGAGGATGGAGCCGAATCCCTCCACCAGGGCGAAGGGGTCCGCGAGCGGGAGCTCGCGGACCCTGACGCGACCGATCACATTCTCTCCCTCTCGCTCCACCTCGCAGACCAGCTTGAGCCGGCGGCCGCGCGCGACAGCCTCCCGGACCCGCTCGGGCGGAACGTCGAGCAGGCTCTCCCGCTCCACTCTTTCGGGCGTCAGATCGGCGTCGAGCAGCACGTTGGCCAGGGCCGAGACCTTCACCGCCGCGTCCCACCCCTCCAGATCGTTCGCCGGCTCGGCCTCCGCCACGCCGAGGCGTTGCGCCTCCGCGACCGCCGCCTCCAGGCTGGTGCCCCGCTCCATCTCGCCGAGAACGAAGTTGGTCGTCGAGTTGAGGATCCCCTCGATCTTCAGCAGGGTGTTCCCCTGAAGGCAGCGCTGGACCAGGTTGAAGACCGGAGTGCCGTCCATCACCGTGGTCTCGTAGAGGAAGGCGGCCCCCTGCTGCCGCGCCAGATCGCGCAGGGGGCGCCAGGCCCAGGCGAGCGGCCCCTTGTTGCAGGAGACGACGTCCTTGCCCCGCTCCAGCGCCGCCCGCACGTGCGCGATGGCGGCGCCCCCCCGGCCCGGGATGTCGAGCGGGGTCATCTCCACCGCCACGTCGTAGTCGAGGGTCCGGAGAGCCTCCTCGCTGGCGAGCTCGGTGTCGAAGCGGCCGGAGCCGGCGATCCGCGCGAGAACCCGCCGCGGGTCGAGGCCGCCCGGATCCACGGCGGCGCCGCGTGATCCGGTGGTGATGCCGACGATCGAGACGTCGAGGTCCGCGAGGCCGGGATAGGAAGCGCGATCGGCCAGGATCTCCACGAACCGGCGGCCGACGTTGCCGAAACCGAGGAGGAGGAGCTTCATGCCGCGGATTCTAGCCGCTCCTCACGATCTCCTGGAGCCGTAGGAGGCGGCGGTGCGCAGATCCCGGATGGCGGGCCGGATGTTGTCGGTCAGCACGCATTCGATCACCGAGCGGACCTCGGTCGCGACGTCCATCTCGTCCTCGTTCTCGACCTCTCCCGGAGGCTTGGGCAGGGTCTCGACGACTTCCAGGAGACGGGAGCGGATCAGCTCCAGCTCGGTGACGATCTCTCTCAACTCCGCCTGAGCGGCGGCCTCGGCCTGGGCCATGGCAGGTTCCCTCCTCTTCATCGAGAGCTTAGGCACCGGCGCCCGGCCGGTGTCTCGGCAAGGACCAAAGGGGGTCCGGCAAGCTCCGCGGCGACGACTTTTTTGCCGCATCAAGGAACCTGGCCCGGAAATTTGCGTTACCCTGTCACGCCCGGCATGCTTCTCACACCTGTATAGAGAAAAGGAGGAGCTGAAAACATGCCACGATCGATCCCGCCGCCGCTCAGCGTCACCTTGACCTCGCTGCGCACGGCGCAGGGGTGGACGCAGAAGGACCTGGCGCAGGCGGTCGGGATCTCGAAGAAGCTCATCTCCTTTTACGAGCGGGGCCGGAGCGTTCTAAGCCGCGAGATGCTCGAACGGATGGTGGCGGCGATGGGGCTCGGCCCGGCGGCGATCGACTCGCACCTCGCGTCGCTGCAGTCGATCCGGGCGAGCGCGGAGATCCTCGACTCACCGGTGGGTCCCACGGCCGGGGAACACCGGCGGATCGAGACGGCGTCCGCCGCCGCCGCGCGCGAGGCCGTGGACCAGACCCGTTCGGTGATGACCCGGGCGTTCCAGGCACCCCGGATCCGGCGCGCCCGGCAGGAGGCGCAGGAGCTGTGGTCCTCGCTGAAGGGGCGCCCGATCCACGCTCAGCGCACGCTCGTCGACGGCGAGGAGAATTACCGGAGCTGGGCGCTGTGCGAGCGGCTCTGCGCCGAAAGCGAGAAGGCGGCGCCGGCCGACGCGGGCCGGGCGGTGGAGCTGGCCGGACTGGCGCTGCGGATCGCCGGTCTCATCCCCGCGCCGGAGGCCTGGCGCTCGCGTCTCCAGGGCTACGCCTGGGCCCACCTCGGCAATGCGCGCCGGGTGGCCGGCGATCTGCCCGGCTCCGAGGAGGCGTTCGTGCGTGGACGAAAGCTCTGGGAATCCGGCGCTGCCGCCGATCCGGGCCTGCTGGATGAAGGACGGGTGCTCGATCTGGAAGCGTCTCTCCGGCGGGATCAGCGACGGTTTGGCGAAGCATTAGTCGCCCATGATCGAGCGCTGATCGTTACGCCGTCGACGGATCAGGGCTACATCCTGTTAAACAAGGCGTCAACTCTGGAGCAAAGCGGTAACTCCGGAGGCGCCATCGAGACGCTCCGGCAGGCAGCCCTCCGAGTTGATGCTCGGCGTGAGCCTCGGCTCTGGTTTGCTCTGCGGTTCCAACAGGCGGTTAACTTGTGCCACCTGAAGAAGCACGAAGAGGCTGGGGAACTGCTGCCGGAAGTGCGGGGACTGGCAAGCCAACTCGGCAATGAGTCGGATCTGGTCCGGGTCCTCTGGCTGGAAGGAAGGGTCGCGGCCCGGCTGGGGAGACACGAAAAGGCTTTCGGAGCTCTGTCTCGGGTCCGGGAGGAGTTCATATCACGCGGCATTGCCTATGACGCGGCGCTCGCGTCGCTGGAGCTCGCGGTGCTCTACCTAGAGCAGAGACGTCCTGAAGAGGTCAAGCTACTCGCCCGGCAGATGGCTCCGATCTTTCAGGCGCAGGGGGTCCACCGCGAGGCATTGGCGGCGCTCCGGCTGTTCTGCCGGGCCGCGGGCGACGAAACGGTCACGGTGGAGATGGCCCGGCACCTCGTCGAGTATCTCCACCGTGCCCGCCACGATCCCAATCTCCGCTTTCAGGAAGGTGGGAACGTGAGCCCGTGAGCTAGCTTCAGGTGGGCTTACAGCCTCCATGTGGATCGATCGTGCAACCCGCATCCAGTTGAGCGGGGGCCGGATCGGTCAGGCAGCGGCCGCCGTGCGGATCGATCGTACAACCCGAGTCCAGCTGGGCGGGAGGCGAATCGTTGAGACAGCGGCCATGCGGGTCGATCATGCAACCCTCCTTGGTCAAGCGCCCCAAGAGGCCCCAGAACCCGGTGAAGAGGTCCCAGGGCGCCACGGCCGTCCGGGACTGGGGAGATGGGGTCCTGGAGCGCGGCTCCGCGGCGGACATCCGTGGGCCTGCGAGGGTGGCTCCGAGAGCGAGGACGAGGAGAGTACGGCCAGAGCGGGAACAGGACATGGGAGCTCCTTTCACCGAGGCTGCCCTGGCGGTCTTCATGGCCGCAGGACGCCTCTTCAAGGAGTATGGTGCGTCAAGACGGAATTTTATTTACCCTAAAGGACGTCAGGGAGGTACCCAGTATGCCGACACCAAGGAAGTTGACCCCCGAGGGAGCCATCGTGAAGCTGCTCCGCTCCCTTCGCGGCTGGAAGCAGGACGAGCTCGCCGAGGCCGCCGGCACCAGCCAGAAGCTGATCTCGAGCTACGAAGTGGGAGAGAAGGTCCCCCGGCCGCGGACTCTGGAGCGGCTTGCCGCGGTCGTGGGCGTCCCCTTTTTTCTCGTGGACCGCATGCTGCCGCTGGTCCGCCAGGCGCTGGCCGCGGTGGAGGGCGGCCCCTTGACCGGCGCCCTGGAGCTCGACGAGGACCCTGTCGAGACCGCCGAGGACATGGCCCGTGAAATCTCCGAGTCGCTCCGCGAGAAGCTCGTTCCGATGCTCGAACAGGCGTTCATCGATCTGGATCTTCTGTAGGCAAAAAAAGAGCGGGCCGGCCGCGTGCGCGCGACCAGGCCCGTCTGGAAGGAGGAGTTGCGCTATCTAGAACTCCGACGGCGGACCGTCGAAGGGAGCGTGGTCGTGGTGGGACTGCTTCATCTTCTCGAGCTTGGCCTTCTGGTCGGCCGTCAGCAGGGTGCTGAACCGGGTCATGAAATCCTCGTGCAGGCTCTTGAGCTGCTGGCCGGTGGCGTGGGCCGTGATCATCTTCTGGCCGATCTCGGTGGCGTCCGGGTTGGCGCCGTCGAGCAGGGTCTTGATCTCGTCCATCTGCTGGTGATGCTGCGTCATTAGCGGCTGGGCCTTGGCGAGCAGCTCCGCGTGCAGCTTCTTCGCGGCGGCCGTCTGGTCGGCGGTGAGATCGAGGGCCTTGGCCATCATCTCCTCGTGGTGCCCCTCCATCCCCGCCATGTGGCCACCCATCATCTTGCCGTGAAGGCCGCCATGCCCCTGCGCGTGAACGGCGAAGGCGGCGCCCATCAGCACCAGGGCGGCGCACAGGCCGTAAGTCAAAATCCTTTTCATTGCCGGTCTCCTTTCAAGGCGACGCTGAGGCGCGGCGCCGTGTCTTCGATTCACAGCATAGGCCCGCCCGGGAGCGCAGTCCTCAGGAGGACGCAAGAAATTTGTAAGGCATGTAAAACCGATCCGCCGGGCGGCTCAGCCGGCGAAGCGGTAGCCGCGCCGGTGCACGGTGAGGATCAGCTCGGGGCGCGACGGATTGCGCTCCACCTTCTGACGCAGGGAGGCGACGTGGACGTCCACCGTGCGGGTGGTGGGCATGGCGTCGTACCCCCAGACCTTGTCGAGGAGCTCGTCGCGGGTGAGCAGCGCGCCGCGGTTCTGAATGAAGTAGGTGAGGAGCTTGAACTCCAGGGCCGAGAGCGGGAGCGGCTCGCCGCCGCGGAAGACCTCGGCGCGGCGGAAGTCCACCCGGATGTCGCCGACGGCGTAGGTCCCCGCCGGCGCAGAAACCGGAGCCCGGGAGCGGCGGAACAGGGCCTCGATGCGGGCCAGCAGCTCGATCATCTCGAACGGCTTGGTCACGTAGTCGTCCGCGCCCAGCTTCAGGCCCACCACCCGGTCCACCACCTGGCCGCGGGCGGTGAGCATGACGATCGGCACCTGGATCCCGTGCGACCGCAATTCGCGGCAGACCTCGAAGCCGTCCCGCCGCGGCAGCATGACGTCGAGCAGGATGAGATCGAAGGAACCCTCCAGCGCCCGCGAGAGCCCCTCCTCGCCGTCGCCGGCGGTCTCGACCGCGTACCCCTCGCTGATCAGGCGGTCGGAGAGGGTGAGCACCAGGCTCGGCTCGTCCTCGACCAGCAGGATGCGGCGCGGCGGCGAAGGCGGCGGCAGCGGCGTGGGCGCGGAATCGGCGTTCACGCCGGCGCCTCCACGCCCTGCACGGCTTCGGCGGCGTCCTCGGCGGGCAGTTGCAGGGTGAAGGCAGCGCCCTCTCCCACTCCCGTCGCCACGGTGACCCGGCCGCCGTGGGCCTCGGCGATGTGACGCACCAGGCTCAGGCCCAGACCGCTGCCGGGGACGCCCGCCGTCGCGGCGTCCCGGCCGCGGAAGAAGGGCTCGAAGAGCTTCGGCAGGTCCTCGCGGCGGATGCCCGGCCCGCGGTCGGCGACGGTGATCTCCACCGGCCCGGCAGGCGAGCGCCGCACCCGGACGCCGATCCAGGCCGCCCGGCCGCCGTACTTCACGGCGTTCTCGACGAGATTGGCGATCGCCCGGCGCAGGGCGGCGGCGTCCACGAGCACGGAGGGGAGGCCGGCCTCGACCTCCCTCTCCACCCGGATCTGCTTCTCCTGGAGCAGCCAGCGGCAGTCCTGGAGGGCGCCGTCGACGATCTCCCCCACGTCCGCCGGCCGCGGATGATAGACGCGGCGCCCGGACTGAATGCCGGCGAAATCCAGAGCCTGCCCCACCATGTCGGAGAGGCGCCGCCCCTCGCTCTCGATCAGGGCGCCGTAGCGCTTCACCTGCCCGGGGTCCGCCACCACGCCGTCGGCGAGGTTCTGCCCCGCCGAGCGGATGGCGGTCAGCGGCGTGTTCAGCTCGTGGGTGACGCCGGCCACGAACTCGATCTGCTGGCGCGCCAGCCGCTGCGCCCGCTGGGTGGTCACGAACATCATCCCCGCCGTGGCTCCCAGCAGCGCCAGGACGCCCAGGCTGATCGCCAGATTGCGCCGGCGGACGGCGGCGACCGCCTCCTCCAGGGTGCCGTCGCGGTGCTTGACCAGCAGCTGCCACGCTCCCAGATCCCGCCGGTGATGCCGCTCCCCCTTCGGCGGCACCCCAAACCCGAAGTGAGCCCGCGGGCCCGCGGGCGAATGCAGGTGATTGCCGCCCGTCTCGTGATCGTTCGAGAGCGACCGCAGCTCCTCGAAGGGGCGCAGGTTGAACATCCCCAGATGAAGGTCGCCGTCGCCGAGCGCGGCCGGCTTCATCTTGGGATCGGAGAGGAAGAGGACCCGGCTGGGGGCGCCATTTTCGCGCACGGCGACCACGTAGTCGACCCCCTGCGGGCTGGCGAAGTATTGACGGGTCAGGTCCGGGAGGATCTCACCGTTGATCGTCTTCCGATCCAGCCGCACCACCAGATAGGCGCCGGCCAGCGGGTCCGCGGGCTGGCCGGTCCCCGGCGGACGCGGGAAGGCGAGGGGGATCACCAGGCCGGGGACGTCCCCCATCACGATCGAGCCGATGCCGAAACCGCCATGCAGCGGAGGGCTCTCCGCCAACCGCCCCTGGACGCCCGCGAGCTCCGGCGGCCAGGAGGAGGGCACGAAGCGGTGCTCCGCCGGCCGCAAGATCTCGAGGCCGGTTCCCTTCGCGGCAGAAGCGCCGGGACGGACGAGAAAGACGTCCCGCACCAGGCGCGGATATGGCGCCTCGGCCATCCAGCGGTCGTACTGGCGGGCGGCGTGGTCGAGCTGGCCGCCGGCCGCTCCGCGAGGATCCGGGTGAAAGAAGAGGAAGACGCGGGTGACCTCGCGATCGAAGTCCTCGCTGAAGTGGGAACCAGCGACGAAGAGGCTCGTCCGCATCCGCTGCCGCTCCAGGACGCTCACCTTGCCGCTCCAGTGATACTGGAGGGTGGCGAGACCGGCCAGCAACAGCACCATCAGCGCCGGAATGGCGATAGGAAGCTTCTGCGCGAGCCGCTGGGACCTCATGGCGGTCAGTTTAACAGCCGGTTCCGCCGATGGATTCCGCGCGCGGGAAAAACTTACATGGCTTACAAATTCCTTTCCTGCCGCTGAAGACTCATCCCGTCCTGCCGCCATAGCCTGCCGTCATGACGATAAGGAGACGGGACATGGCAGGACGTGGACGAAAACTGGCGCGGGACCTCGGATCGCGGGTCTTATTGCGGGTCCTGATGGCGGCGATTCTCCCCACCGCGGCTGCCGGCCAGAACGCGGAGCAGCATTCGAATCTCCAGGGTACCTGGACTCTCAACGAGGATCTGACCGCCAGGATGCGGGAGAACGACCAGCAGGAGAGCACCCCTCACGAGAGATCCGGAGGCGGGATGGGCCGGCACGGCGGCGGGCGCCGGGGTAGTGGCGGTAGTTTTCCGGGAGGATCGCCGGGCGGCGGGATGGAGAACCCCGGCGAGGGCCGGCACGCGGAAGGGCAACGCCCCTCCCTGGCAGCCCTCAACACGCTGACCATCGCCCAGAGCGGCAATGAGGTGACGATCACCGATCAGCAGGGGCGCACCCGCGCCCTGCGGGCCGACGGCAGCAAAGTACGGGATGACAAAGCACCCGGCGGGCCGGCGGAGCTCCAGGCGAGATGGGACACCGACGGCTCCCTGACGGTGCAGGTGAAGCCCGACAAAGGCCCGAAGCGGACGGAGTCCTACATCGTCTCGAACGACGGCAAGCATCTCTATCTCTTGCTGACGATGGAAGGCGACGGCCGGCGGCCCGAATTCAAGGTCCGCCGGGCGTACGATCCGGCGGCACCGGAGGAGAAGCCCGCCGCGCCACCCGCGGACCCGGGTCTTCAGTCGCTACAATCACGCACAGCAGGCGATCGAGCAGTTCCTGTTTACAACGACACAGTTGTGTACGCAAGCCTGATACGCAGGATCCGTGATCGCATAGGTCGCCACGCAGTCGTCGTGACATACGATCGCATCCGCACCGCAGCCGCAGTCATCTCCCGAACATGATGCCAGAGCCTGCCGTGGCTTGGCCGCGTCGGCCAGCCCAGTGAGGATGAGCATCGCAAGGACCAGGATCAACTTTCTCGTCATGCAGTCTCCTTCACAGAATATTCTTTATCTTAGCATATTCATCTATCCCCGTACACCGGCTCGCCCTCTCCACTCTGGTATCGTCCGCCGGAAGGGGGAATCATGATCTCGAGAAACCTCGTGCTGACTCTGGCCGTCGTGGTAGCAGCCTGGAATGCTCCGGCTGTCCTGATGACGACGGCGTACGCGCAAACCCCGCAGACCGCCGCTGAATGGCCGGCGTGGGGGCGCGATCCCGGCGGCCAGCGCTTCTCGCCGCTCTCGACCATCGACCGCGGCAACGTCCAGACCCTCAAGGTCGCCTGGAGCTTCCGCACCGGCGATGCCTACCAGCCCAAGGATTCCAGACCCACCGCCTTCGAGGCGACGCCGATCTACGTCGACGGCACGCTCTACCTCTCGACGCCGCTCGGCCGCATCCTGGCGCTCGACCCCGTCACCGGCCAGCAGCGCTGGGCCTATGACGCCAAGATCGACAAGGACGCCGGCTACGGCGACTTCGCCAGCCGCGGCGTCTCCACCTGGAAGTCGCCGGCGGGCCAGCGCCGCATCTTCATCGCCACCATCGACGCGCGCCTGATCGCGGTCGACGCCGCCACCGGCAAGCCCTGCCCCGACTTCGGCGCGAACGGCGTCGTCGACCTCCGCCGCGGCCTGCGCATCGCGCCGACCCCCGACGGCTACGCCGACTACGAGGAGACCTCCCCGCCGGCGGTCATCGGCAACATGATCGTGGTCGGCTCCGGCATCGCCGACAACGGCTCCGTCAGCGCTCCGAGCGGCGAGGTCCGTGGCTTCGATGCCGTAACCGGCAAGCTGAAGTGGACCTGGGACCCGATTCCGCAGAACCCGAAAGACCCCGCCGCAGGGAACTGGAAGAACGGCAGCGCAAAGCGCACCGGCGCCGCCAACGCCTGGTCGGTGATCGCCGCCGACCCCGAGCGCAACCTGGTGTTCATCCCCACCGGCAGCCCCAGCCCCGATTACTACGGCGGCGAGCGGCTGGGCGACAACCGCTACGCGAACTCCATCGTGGCCCTGCGCGCCGACACCGGCAAGCGCGTCTGGTCCTTCCAGGTCGTGCATCACGACCTCTGGGATTACGACGTCGCCTCGCCGCCGGTGCTGTTCGACGTCCACCGCGCGGGCAAGACGATCCCCGCGGTCGGCGTCGGCTCCAAGGATGGAAACTTTTTTATTCTGAACCGCGAGACCGGCGAGCCCGTCTTCGGAGTCGAGGAGCGGCCGGTGCCGAAGAGCGACGTCGCGGGTGAAGTCGCGTCGCCCACGCAGCCGTTCCCCGTGCTCCCCCGCCCCCTGGCACAGCAGAAGATGGACGTAGACGCGATCCAGGGCTCCGAATCCGACCGCAAATGGTGCCGCGAGGAGATCGCCAAGCTCCGTTACGAGGGGATCTTCACGCCGCCCAGCCTGCGCGGAACGCTGATGACACCGGGCAACATCGGCGGTATGGCCTGGAGCGGCGCCGCCTACGATCCCGCCAACCGCCTGCTGCTGATTCCGATCAACAACCTGTTCGCGCAGGTCCGCCTGATCCCCCGCGCCGATCTCGATCGCGAGGAGACCGCCGGCCGCAACCTGGGAGGCGGTTGGGAATTCGCCCGCCAGACCGGCACGCCCTTCGGCATCGCCCGCCGCATGCTCCTCGCGCCGGGAGGCTGGCCGTGCACGCCGCCACCCTGGGGCACGCTGAACGCGGTGGACGCCGACACCGGCGCCGTGAAGTGGACGGTGCCGATCGGCCGCATGCCCCAGATGGGCGCGAGCCCCCAGCCCCCCGCGGAGCATGGCGCGATCTCCCTCGGCGGCCCGATCGTCACCGCCGGCGGCCTCGTCTTCATGGCCGGCACGGTCGACCGCGCCTTCCGCGCCCTCGACGTCGCCACCGGCAAAGAGCTCTGGAAAGCCGACCTCCCCACCAGCGCCCGCTCCATGCCGATGACCTACGGCGGCCCCGACGGCAAGCAGTACGTGGTGATCACCGCCGGAGGGCACGGCCTGCCGATCGCGCCGGTCGGGGATTATGTGATCGCTTATACGCTCGGGCCGTAGGTGGGGCGGTCCCATGATCGAGCCAACGGATCAGCATCCGACGCTCACGGCGCTCTCCGGGCGGGTCGCACTCGTCACCGGCGCCGCCCGTGGTCTCGGACGCGCCACGGCCGAGCGACTGCTGGCGGGGGGCGCCCGGGTCGCGGTCAACGTCCGCCGGCCCGAGCAGGCGGAGGCGCTCGCGCGCGATCTGGGAGAGGGCGTCCTGGTGCTGCTGGGGGATATCGCCAGCTCGGCGACGGTGCGGGCTCTCGTGGACCAAGTTCTCGACCGCTTCGGCCGGCTGGACATCCTGGTGAACAACGCGGCCGCCGTCTATTCGACACGCTTCGAGCAGATCTCTGAAGAGGAATGGCGGCGCGCTCTCGACGTCAATCTCACCGCCGCCTTCCTCTGCACGCAGGCGGTGGTCCCGGCCATGAGATCCCAAGGCTACGGCCGCGTCATCAATCTCTCCTCCACGGCTGGCAAGAGCGTGAGCACGCTGGGCGGTGCCCACTACACAGCTTCCAAGGCGGGTCTCCTCGGGCTCACCCGCGCCGCGGCCAAGGAGCTGGGGCCCTTCGGCATCACGGTCAACGCGGTCTGCCCCGGTCTCATCGACACCGAGTTGACGCGCGAGCACGCGACGCCCGACGATCTCGCGGCCTACGCGCGCTCCTTCCCCATCCAGCGCCTCGGCACCGCCACCGAGGTCGCCGACCTGATCTGCTTCCTGGCCTCCGAGCAGGCCGGCTATATCACTGGGGCATCCCTCGACATCAACGGCGGCGATCTGATGATCTGAGTTTGACGCCACCTTCTCTGGCGATGTCGAAGCCGCCTAGCCGTCACAATGCCATAAGCACCGTTGACACGAATTTAGAATCAGCCTACACTCAGTTCAGATAGATTCGAAACAACTTAGGGAAATATAAAGATATTTCCCTGCCTGGTAGGCTCACGTTCTCGAGAGCTTGGCCGGGCTCCCTCTGCATTCCACTTTGGAACGTGGAGCACACAGGACTGGAAGACCATGAGAAACCATATCTTCCCGTTGCTGGCTGTGGCATTAGCGCAAGCCATTTGCGCCTCAGCAGCCGGCCCATCAACCCCTATCACCTTCGGTGAAACGCTGACCGGGAGCATCGTGGCTTCTGGAGAGGTCGACACTTATACCTTCTCCGCTGCCGTCGGTGATCGGGTGCTGGTGAGCATGGCCGTGGCTTCCGGTGCGATGACCCCGGAAATCCGGCTCTACAACCCAGCGGGTCAACTGATCTGCTCCGCTTATTCCTATGCCGGAAGTGCCGCCGGCTTTGAGGATTGCAGCCTGTCCGTGGCCGGCACCTACACCCTCCTCGCCAACGATTATGGACTTACCGACACCGGCTCTTATGGCCTTCACTTGCAGCGACTGAACAACCCCGGCAACGCCACAGCGTTGGCCTTTGGGCAGACCCTCCAAGCGACCATTGGAGCCGTGGGCGAGAAAGACGCCTATACCTTCGCCGCCAGCGTCGGTGATCGGGTGCTGGTGAGCATGGCCGTGGCATCCGGTGCGATGACCCCGGAAATCCGGCTCTACAACCCGGCGGGTCAACTGATCTGCTCCGCTTATTCCTATGCCGGAAGTGCCGCCGGCTTTGAGGATTGCAGCCTGTCCGTGGCCGGCATCTACACCCTCCTCACCAACGATTATGGACTTACCGACACCGGCTCTTATGGCCTTCACTTGCAGCGACTGAACAACCCCGGCAACGCCACAGCGTTGGCCTTTGGGCAGACCCTCCAAGCGACCATTGGAGCTGTGGGCGAGAAAGACGCCTATACCTTCTCCGCCGGCGTCGGTGATCGGGTGCTGGTGAGCATGGCCGTGGCTTCCGGTGCGATGACCCCGGAAATCCGGCTCTACAACCCGGCGGGTCAACTGATCTGCGCCGCTTATTCCTATGCCGGAAGTGCCGCCGGCTTTGAGGATTGCAGCCTGTCCGTGGCCGGCACCTACACCCTCCTCACCAACGATTATGGACTTACCGACACCGGCTCTTATGGCCTTCACTTGCAGCGACTGAATAACCCCGGCAACGCCACAGCGCTGGCCTTTGGGCAGACCCTCCAAGCAACTATTGGAGTTGTGGGCGAGAAAGACGCCTATACCTTCTCCGCCGGCGTCGGTGATCGGGTGCTGGTGAGCATGGCCGTGGCTTCTAGTGCAATGACTCCGGAAATCCGGCTCTACAACCCAGCGGGTCAACCGATCTGCTCCGCCTATTCCTATGCCGGAAGTGCCGCCGGCTTTGACGATTGCAGCTTGCCTATGGCAGGCACCTACACCCTGCTCGCCAACGATTACGGCCTCACCGACAAGGGAAGCTACTCCCTCCACCTCAGCCGTGGAGGGTGCACTCTGACCTGCGCAGCCAATGTGCCGGCAGAGGGGAACGTCGGCACTTCCGTGGCCTTCAGCGTCGCAGCACCACCGCCGAGTTGCGGCACTCCAGTCACTTATCACTGGAACTTTGGCGACGGAACGAACTCCAGCGCCCAGACCCCGACCCATACCTACACCGCGGAGGGCACCTTCCAATGGACACTGGCCATCACCGCCGGAGGCCAGCCCTGCAATCGATCGGGTAGCGTCAGGATCTTGGCGCCAGGGACAGAGCCATCCGAAACAGTCTTCTTCGACGGTTTCGACACCTACGCCGCCGGCTCCGCGCTGGGCGGGCAGGGCGGATGGGTGAACCGCTGGGGCGGCGGCATCACCGCGTCCGCTGCACAGTCGGTTTCGCCGCCACAAAGCTGCCGGATGGATAACAGCAGCGGCTGCTTTGAAAGCCAGCTCTACCACCCTCTCCCCTACCTGGACGTGCTCTGGTTCTCGGCCGACATCATGGGGGTGCCCACGGGGAGGACCGGCTGTCATGAGTTCGACGCAATGGTGCGTCTCTTCAACCCAAGCCAGGGCGCGGGGGGAGGCACCCCGGTGGCATTCGCGCTACGCTCAGGTGGTGGGGAGTTCAACGTCAGCCCAGGCCTCGCGGTCGAAACCGGATTGCAGGACTTCGTAAGCCTGGAGCCTGACTACAACTCCCTCGTCAATCGATGGATCCACGTCGAGGCCAAGGTCGACCACCCGCGCCGCCGAGTAGACGTCTGGGTCGATGGTGAGTATCGAGGCTTCCTTACCATGGACCCCGCGGCCGCTCCCTATACCGGCATTGCCGTCGACGCCGGGGAGGGACGGGGATTTGTCGACAACATTCGTGTCTCCAAAAATGGTCCCGAACCCGGGGACACTGCCGTAGCGCTGACACTCGGCGTTCCTCTCCCAACGACGATCCGAGCCAACCGCTACCGCTTCTTCAAGGTCACCAGCCGACCCAACCTCGATCTCCTGGTCACAATCGATCAGACGGGCTCCCTGGGCGGCCTCGAGCTGTACGGCAGCGCGGGAGCGCCTCCCTCCCGGGACCACTACGATGCTTACGACGGCACGCAGACAGGAACCGCGCACCAGGCCCTGGTGTTCCCAGCCACTCGCGAGCCCCAGACCTACTACTTCCTGGTCTACGACAAGGGTGGCCCGGCCTCCGCTCCTTTCACCATCCTCGCCCGTCACCCCGGCTTCCATCTCGATCGCGTAAACCCCTCGGTCGTCTCCAACGCCGGGAACGCCACGCTCACGCTGGTGGGCTCCGGCCTTTCGCCCGCCACCCAGGTGCGGCTGATTTCGCCCTCGGGCGGCGCCGTCGCGGCGTTGGGCACTCAGTTCGTGAGTTCCGTGCGGCTCCACGCGACCTTCGCTTTCGTGGGAGTCGCGACCGGCCTCTACAATGTTCGAATCGACGACCCCGTGGGCGGGACGTCGACCCTGAGCCACGGACTCGAGGTCCGTGGAGGCGACGCCGGAGCCTTGGTGGCGACGCTCAACGCACCCGCCAACGTACGGCCCGACCGCAACTATACGGTCTGGGTGGAATACGGCAACCGGGGTGGAACAGATATCCACGCGCCGCTCTTCATCGTCTCCAGTCCTCAGAATCTGCCTATGCGTCTTGCGAGCTCCGAGCCTTTCCGCCAAGGCCCGATTCAAGTGCTGGGCGTCAACATGAACGGTCCTGTGGGTGTCCTGACTCCGGGATCAAGATTCTCGATCCCCATAGAGTTTCGCTCCTCCACTCCGGGAAACCAGATCCAGTTCAACCTCGAAGTCATGGGCGCCAACGCCACTCCTGTCAACTGGACCACGGTCGAGGCCGAAATCCGTCCGCCCGGAATCGCCGATGACGCTTGGAACGCGATCCGATCGAGTCTGAGGACGCGCGTGGGCACAACCTGGGCGGACTACCTGTCGACCCTCACGGCTGCCTCTTCCTATCTCGCGGACCACTATCACGAAGCAGCCGGCGCTCTCGACCCCAGCGAGGTCACGCCACAAGGCCGGCTGCCGGTGCCTGTGTACTCGGTGCGTGAGTTATTCGGCTTCGAGCTGGCGAAAGCTTCCGGCAGCATCTCCCCGCACCCGGTTCTGGCTGCAGGGCTGGACGCCTTCTACCCCGAGCCGGGGCTGCCTCTGGCATTCCTTCGTATCGCACCTTCGCCGATCGAGCAGCGTTTCCGCTTCGGCACCCTGGGTCGCGGCTGGGCACACAACTACGAGTATTCGGTGCGGGCCGATAGCGACGGTTCAGTGGCAGTGCGGGAGCCCGGGGGACAGGAGAGACTGTTCCTCTCCACTGGGAACGGAGCCTTATCCGCCGCAGCGGCAGCTGAGCACGCGACGCTGACGCGAGCAGGGCAGGGCTATACGTTGCGAGAGAGAGATGGCTTCGTCCTCGGCTTCGTTGCCAACCGGCTCGCCTATCTTGAGGATACAAACGGCAATCGACTCACTTTGGGTTACACCAGCAATGCACTAACCTCGATCACTCACTCGAACGGCGACCACCTAACGATCCACTACAATGCCAGCGGCAGGATTGAACGCGTATCAGATCCGGCGGGGCGCACGACCTCCTACCGCTATGATGGCGCTGGTGAGCACCTCCTCGAAGTCGAAGAGGCGGGAGGCCCTACCACTACATATGTTTACCACCCCATAGAAGGTTCTCCTGCGGCCCATGCGCTCTCGGCGATTACCTTCCCGGGCGGCACCCATCGCTACTTTGGCTGGGACAACATCGGACGTCTGACCGGCGAGTGGCGCGACGGGGAGGCAGAGCGTCAGACCTACTCCTACGACACGCAGGGAACGATCACGGTAGATAATGAGGCATCTGATTCGCTGGTCCAGCGCTTCGGCCACCGCGGGCAACTCCTTAGCAGCGAGGACTCAGAAGACCACCAACTGGCTCTCAGTTACGATCCGACGCGAAATCCCACCCGCCTCCAAGACGCGCTAGGCTCTCCGGCGATGCTCATCTACGACAGCCACGGCAACCCGCTCGGGCTGCGCGACCTCGCAGGCGGCGTGACTCGGCTAACCTACGGCAGTCTCGACCGTCTGGCTTCACTGCGCGACGAGCGCGAGAACATCACAGGCTTCGGCTATGACGCCAAAGGCAATCTGAAAAGCATGGAATATCCGGACCGCAGCCACGAGGCGTATGACGTCGATACCGCAGGCGACCTCGTCGCCTACACCAACCGTCGGCAGCAAATCATCCATTACGATCGCAATGCCAAAGGCCAAATCATCCACAGGCGTTTCCCGGGAGGGGTGACGGTCAACTACACCTACGACGCCAGCGGCAATTTAGATACGATTGCTGACGCCACAGGAACCACAAACCTCGACTACGACGATCGCGATTTCCTGACCCGCATCTCCTACCCTGACGGGAGATTTCTGGCGTTCCAGTACGACGATTCTGGCCGGCGGACGAGCCGCACCGACGAGACCGGCTTCACGCTCCGTTACGAATACGACGCCGCCGGCCGGCTGGCACGCTTACGCGATACCGCGGGCTCTCAGCTCATCGTCTACCAGTACGACGCGGCGGGCAGGCTCGCCCGCGAGGAACGGGGCAACGGCACCTCGACCACCTACGAATATGACAGCGCCGGCCAGATCCTCCATCTCATCCACTACGCGCCGAACGGCAGCATCCAGTCGCGTTTCGATTATACCTACGATGAGCGCGGCAACCCAACCTCGATGACGACGCTGGCCGGTATGACGACCTACAAATACGACACGCTCGGCCAGCTCGTGGGAGTGACCTACCCAAACGCTTCGACGACGACCTACGAGTACGATGCGGTCGGCAACAGGGTGGTCATGACAGAAAACGGCGAGACCCAAATTTACCACACAAACGAGCTCAATCAGTACATCGCTGCGAGCGGTGTTACTTTCACCTACGACGAGGACGGCAACCTGACCTCGCGGGCGGATTCCTCCGGAACGACCAGCTATGAATACGACCAAGAGAACCGGATGGTACGCGTCACAAAACCAAGCGATGGCACTTGGCTGTACACCTACGACAGCCTTGGTAACCGGGTAGCCGTGAACCACAATGGGGCGATGACACGCTACGCTCATGACCCTATCGGATTGGTGGATGTGGTCGCCGAGTATGACGGCAGTGGTCACCTCAAGGCTCGTTACATCCATGGCCTTGGCCTTGTCGCGCGCATCGACGCGTTAGGTAACCCTGCTTACTACGGGTTCGATGCTGTAGGAAGCAGTCGACACCTAACGAGCGGGACAGGTACGGTTGTGAACTCCTACGATTATGACCCCTGGGGGATTCCGTTAGCGGCAAGTGAGGGAGTGTCGAATCCCTTTCGGTATGTGGGGCGGTTTGGCGTGATGGATGACGGCAATGGAACTGACTTCATGCGGGCGCGGTTCTATGATCCAAAGCTTGGGCGATTCACTTCTGAGGATCCCTTGGGGCCCGGAAATGCTAACCAAAACTTGTACAGCTACGCTGGCAACCAGCCGACTCGGTTTGTCGATCCCGACGGCAAAATTTTTCTTCCAGCAGCAGTTCTGGTCTGGATCGTAGCAGGTGCAGCCGAAGGTGGAGTCATAGGAGGCGCGGCAGGCTTCTTGGAGGGTCTGGCAACAGCACATTACAACGAGGGCAGTGGCCACGTGCTGCTTCACCTTGGGAAAAGCACTTTAGGGGGTGCAATCAATGGCGCCGCCTGGGGAGCTTTTGTAGGGCCGATGGGAGGAGTATCCTATATAGGCAGAGGTTGGGTCGTAACAGCCTTGAAGAATCCGTCTCGGTGGAAGATCCAAAGAGCTTGGGTAGAAAAACTCTTGAAGTGGCCACCTTTCGTGAAATGGATTGGTCACATTCTCGAAGCAACCACAGCTGGCTGGATTTTTCCACATGAAGCGGAGGCGCCTGGGGTCCCTAGAACTGTAGCTGCAACGACCAGCCTTGGCATTATCCGATCCATCGACCCGAACGAAAAGACCGGCCCCGGTCCGATTGTCCATCTCGGAGAGCGGGCCACCTACACCATCTACTTCGAGAACCGAGCCAACGCCACCGCTCCGGCTCAGGAAGTCTTCATCACCGACAATCTGGACTCTGATCTCGACTGGAGCACCTTCCAGCTCGGAGAAGTGGCGTTCGGCAACGTCATCGTGAACTCGCTCGCTGGCCGCGCGCAGGGAGCGGACCGCATCACCTACGGCGACGACTCTGTGGCTATTGAGGCGACTCAGAGTTCCGGCGGAGGTCAGGTGAACTGGGTGCTTCGCACTTTGGATCCGAACACCGGGCAGCTTCCGGAAGACCCCTTGGCCGGGTTCTTGCCCCCTGAGGACGGTACGGGTCGTGGTCAGGGACACGTGACTTTCAGTGTGCAGGTGCGCGCGGATGCGCGGAGGGGAACCCAGGTGACCAACTCCGCTTCGATCGTCTTCGACACAAACCCGGCGATTTCCACCAATACCTGGACCAGCACCGTCCAGGCGGCAGCGGTGGAATGCGGGCCGATGTCCTTGTGTCTCCGCGACGACCGCTTCCGGGTCGATGTCTCGTGGCGCGATTTCCAGGGGCACACCGGCGGCGGGACGCCGCACCCGATCTCCGGCGAGTCCGGCTACTTTACCTTCTTCAACGAAGCGAACGCGGAGATCTTCATCAAGGTGCTCGATGCCTGCGCGCTCAACGGCAGCTTCTGGGTGTTCGACACGCATCTGTCGAACGTGGAGTACACGATCACCGTGACCGACCGGCAGACGGGCCAGACGCGGACCCTCTTCAACCCGCTCCAGACCATAGCGCCCTCCGTGCTCGGGACCAACACAATTTTCCGGGAGTGCGGAAGCGGCGGCGGCAACGGCCTGCCGACGTCCGAGCGGGTGGACACCAGCCAGTTACCGCCGAACGCCCGACCCATCGTGCAGGAGACCGTGAATCCTTCCGTCATGGGTCCTTGCGTGGAAGACACGCACACGATGTGCCTGAATCACGGCCGCTTCCGGGTCCACGGCACCTTCGCGGACTTCCAGGGGCAGGGAGGCGTGGCCAAGCAGTGGTCCCTCACCAGCGACTCCGGGTATTCGACGTTCTTCTCCGACAGCAACGTCGAGCTCTTCCTCAAAGTGCTCGACGCATGCGCCGGCTACGGCAGGTACTGGGTCTTCGCCGGCGGTCTCACGAACGTGAAGGCTGATCTCTATGTGGAGGACACCCGGACCGGGAAGGTCTGGCATGCCTCGAACCCTTCGGGGCAGGTGTTTGCCACAGCCCTGGATACGAGCACCTTCTTTACCGACTGCAACTAAGCGTCTCGCTCTGAATGCACCCTGGATTCAAACTCCCATTAAAGGTGGGAGCGATCACGCGCCGGGAATCCCTCGCGCTGGGCAGCAGCGCGCCATGGTGAGAGCCTCGTCCTGCATCATCCTCCTTCTGGTTCTCGGCTGCTCCTCGACGCCGGGGCCGGGGGGAAAGGCCCCGGACTGGAACGGCGGCCGTTTTCTCTGCGGCTCCCGGGAGGCGAGGTCGGTCTGCCTGTCGAGCGTCCGGACAGGGTGCGCCCTGCGCTTTGTCGAGGGGGAGAGCATCCCGGCTGAGGCCGAAGAGAAAATCGTGGTCCGCTTCTCCTTCGGCGAGGAGGAGACGGTCCGCGGGCCCGCCGACCTTGCCGGCTGCGTCCGGATCGCGAGCGCGGCCGAGGCCCTGGAGTACCTGCGGCTCTTCTCGTCCCTCTCGACGGTCCACCTCTTCGAGCCCCAGCGGCTCGAGGTCTTTCGCGGCCCCTCCGGCAGCCCGGCCTGCCGGTCGACCTGTCTCCCTCCGCGCGTCTGGCGGAAGCTGGGGCTCGCCGAACCGCGGGTCACCCCACTGGATGGCGGCGGTTTCGAGGTGACGCGGATCGTCATCAAGCCCGAACCGCAGCCCTGGATGCCCACGCTTTACCGCGTCAGCGAGCGCGTGTCACGGGACGGAGCCGTCGAGATCCTCTCCGAAGAGGCGATCCCCTCTACGATGGAAGATCTCGCGGGATTGTCGTTTCCGATATATCTCTAGGCTGACAGCCGACTAATCATTAGAAGCCTCGCTGATCTGGCACTCGGGCTTTTCATATTCCCGCTGCCATTCGAGCTCCGCAAGGAGATTCAGGAACAACTGCTGGGCGGTCCAAACCCGGATCGGCTCGTCGTCGCCATAGGTCTCCACTGACTTCAACGAGCCATCGCCCATCCAGACGCTTGTCGTCAGAAATTTCCCGTGCGTTATGTCGTGGAAGGGGCTACTGTATCTAGTCAAGAAGTCATGGAACCCCAGGCTCTTCAGCGCCCGCGAAAGGCGGTGGAGACCAGGAGCGCGGCCTTCACGAACCAGGCAGTGGGTTCCCCGCTCGGTGCCCTTGGTACAACGAACCGTCTGGAACACAGCCGCGCCGCTTTCCTGGACGTCGAGTTGAAATGCGACGTCATCGTCGTCGGCGCACAGCGTGCCCACCACAGAAGAGTTGACACGCACGCGAGCCAGCAGATTCGAAAACGAGTTCCCCTCACCGGAAAAGTCGAAGTCGTTACGATCCCATCGATCTAAAATAGCCTCCGGTACGGGTCCTGACAGATCGTTTCCTGCTACGTCCAAACGGTTCAGGTACTTCAAGGATGTGATGGCCGGAGGCAGGGATCCGCGAAGCCCGTTATAGGAGAGAGATATCGCCTTGACCACAGAGCGTTCACGACCATCGATCCACTCACTCCCGCATGATATTCCATACCACTCACAGAGTGACTCTTCCGAGCGCCAGCCCGTACGCTTTTTCCAGGCATCGCCGTTTGTCGAGGTATAAAGCGCCTCGAGAACGAGTCGATCCTCAGCTCGCCATATCGGGGTGGGAGATGGGCGAAACGGCTGGGCTTCGGCATTGAGGCCGAACATCAGCAGAGTGATCAACACCAACAGTAAAACATCACTGCCCAGGCCGGGGGCTCCGATAGCGGACATCTCGCCTCGCATAGAAGGTCGCCTCCTCTACGCAAGGTCTTCGTGGATACAGAGGTAGTTCCCTTCCGTATCCTTGAACCAGGCGGCCTTCTCGGAGCCGAGGACACAGACGTGGTTGACCGTCTTGAAATCCGGGAAGTCGTAATCCTCGAAGATCACTCCCTTGCCGCTCAGCTCCTGGATGGCCTCGTCGATGTTCCGCACCTGAAAGCTGATCGCCGTGTGATCGGCATTGGTACCCGCCTCCTTGGGAAACAGCGCGAGCACCCCGCCTCCCGCGGAGGCGTACGTGAATTTCCCGTCCGGCTTCAGCCCGATCGGCTTGAGACCCAGCTTGTTCTCGTAGAAATCCCGCGCGCGTTCCATATCCATGACGGGAAGCATCGTCGTGACTGGAGAGTCGGCTAGCATGAGCGTTCCTCCTTCGGATGTGGTCTGGCGGTTGCCTCCTTGCGCGTTGCTGCCAAGGGATAGTAGCTGATTTCCAGGCCGCGGAGCCTTGGATACGACGGTCCGTGTCAGCCCGGAAGCAGCTCACTGATCCCGAAACGGTCCGCCATCTTCGCATCTCCATGCGGCTAGGGGAATCCACCGGACAGCCGGGCGATCAGCCGCTCCCCAACGCGGTGCTGCGCCGGGATCTCGAAGAGGTCCGGCGCGAGCAGGACATCTCCGCCAAGACCCTGGGCCTCCTCCTCGTCGCGCTGGTCGCTCTCGTCATCCATCTCCTGACTTCCCTCTGGGCGCCGGGGAACATCCGCCACGGCGCGGATTCCTGAGGCCGGGCCAGCTACTCCGCTCCGCCGTTCCGTGCTTCTGGACGAAAAGCATGTAGATCTGGAGCGGAACCCAATGCTTCCGGGCGAGAAGCATGTAGATCCAGAGCAAAATCCAGTGGTTCTGGATCAGAAGCAGGTAGATCCAGAGCGGAATCCAATGCTTCCGGACCAGAAGCATGTAGATCCGGAGCAGAATCCAATGCTTCCGGACCAGAAGCATGTAGATCTGGAGCAGAATCCAATGCGTCTGGACGAGAAGCATGTAGATCCGGAGCAGAATCTCGTGCTTCTGGACCGGAAGCAAGTAGATCCGACCCGGAATCCGAGGCTTCCGATCCGGATCTCGGGTTTCCGAGCCGGAAACTCAGTTTTCCAGCTCAGTCGCCCCGCTGGACGAGCGCGGTGATCATCGCGACCAGGCGGGCGGGGTCGGTCGGCTTGGAGAGGTGGGCCTGGAAGCCGGCGTCGAGCGAGTCCAGGCGGTCCTGGCTGGAGGAGTAGGCGGTGAAGGCGAGGGCCGGAACCCGGCCGCCGCGCTCGGCGGGGAGCGCGCGCACCCGCCGCAGCAGGTCGTAGCCGCTCTCCCCCGGCATGCCGATGTCGCTCAACAACACGTCCGGAACGCCGCGCTTCAGAGCCGCCAGGGCCTCGGCCGCCGAGGCGGTGGCGACCACTTCGGCGCCGTACTGCTCGAGCAGCTTGGTGAGCATCTCCCGGCCGGTCTCCTCGTCCTCCACCACCAGCAGGCGCAGGCCCGCGAGCGGCCGCCGGCCGCCGTCCAGCGGCTCGAATCTCGCCGGCTGCCCGTCCTGCGGCTCCGCCATGAGGATTGCCGGCACCGGGAGAGCCACCGTGAACGTCGCTCCCCGGCCCTCTCCCGCGCTCGCCGCCGACGCCTTGCCGCCGTGCAGCTCGACGAGGTGGCGCACGATGGACAGCCCGAGGCCGAGCCCGGTCTGGTTCCGGGAATGGCTGCTCTCCTCCTGGCGGAAGCGCTTGAAGACGGAGGGGAGGAATTCGGCGCCGATGCCCTGGCCGGTGTCGCGGACCCGGAGCTGCACGAAGTTCTCGGCGCGGCCCAGCCAGACTTCGACGCGGCCGCCGCCCGGCGTGAACTTCACGGCGTTCGAGATCAGGTTCCAGGCGACCTGCTGCAAGCGGTCCGGATCGCCCAGGACGGTGGTGACCGCGTCGTCGTGCGTGAGCTCGAGAGCGATCCCCTTGGCGTCGGCCGCCATGCGCACGGTCTCGACGGCCGCCTCGATCACCGGCAGCAGGTCGATCAGGAAAGGAGTCAGGCGCAGCTTGCCGGTCGTGATCCGGGCGGCGTCCAGCAGGTCCTCGACGAGCCGCGCCTGCGCCTGGACGTTGCGCTGAATCGCCGCCAGCCCGCGGGCGGCGGTCGCCGCGTCCACCTTGTCCGACGCCAGCACGTGAACCCACCCGGCCATGGCGCTCAAGGGGCCGCGCAGCTCGTGGGAGACCGTCGCCAGGAACTCGTCCTTGAGCCGGCTGGCCGCCTCGGCCTGGCGCGCCACCCGCTGCTCGCGGGCGACCAGCAGGGCGCGCTCCTTCTCCACCTTCTTGACCTCCGTCCGGTCCTCCATGGCGACCAGGATCTTCTCCGCCCCGCGCCCGTCCCGCCAGACCCGGCGCGCGTTGAGCACCATCGTCCGGCGGCCGATCTCCGGGAATTCGTGATCGACCTCGAAGCTCTGGAGCTCGCGGCCCTCCGTGAGAATGGACCGCAGCGCCTCGCGCAACGCCGGGATGCCCCACTGGCGGTTGCCCAGATCTTGGAGGAACCGCCCCTCGGTCTCCTCGCGCCTCACCCGGAAGGTGTCGTAGAAGTTGCGGTTCGCCCTCTCCACCCGCAGCTCCCCGTCGAGCACGAGGAGGGGCTCGCGCACCGTCTCGATGATGGCGTCCGCGAAGTCGCGGGCCTCGGCGACCTCGGCGGCGCCGCGCTTCAGGGCGTCGATGTCCAGCAGGACCATCACCGCGCCGTCGATCCGGTTGTCCCGGGTCTTGTAGGGCCGGATGCGCAGCGAGTACCAGGACCCCTGGCGGTCCTGCACCTCCCGCTCGACCTGGGTGACGGTCTCGATCGCCGCCAGGATCACCGCCTCGAGGCTGGGCAGGTCGAAGTTGGGCCGGATGTCGCTCAGCGGCCGGTTGACGTCCGTGGGGAGGAGGTTCATCAGTTGCGCGGCCGCGGGGGTGAAGCGGCGCAGGCGCAGATCCGGGCTCAGCAGCACCACCGGGATGTGCAGGCCGGCGAACAGGTTGACCAGGTCGTCGCCGAGCTGGCCCAGCTCCAGGTTGCGGTTCTGCAGCTCCTCGTTCAGCGTGCTCAGCTCTTCGTTGCTCGACTGCAGCTCTTCCTTGGCGGTCTCCAGCTCCTCGTTGAGGCTCTGCAGCTCTTCGTTGCTGGAGAGGATCTCCTCGTTGGCGGCCTGCAGCTCCTCGTTGGCCGTGCCCTGGTCCTCGATGACCGCCTGGAGGTACTGCTGGGTGGTCGCCAGCTCCCGCTCCAACTGGGCGAGCTGGTGATCCGTCTCCCGCCGGGGCAGGCCCGGCGAGAGCCGCACGGGCTCCGGCTGGACGACGGCCGCCAGGGTCTCCGCGAAAAGCACGAGGAAGCAGAGCTTGCCGGCGGCGCGCACCTGCACCGGAACGGCCTCGATGTCGACGCTGCGGAAACGCTCCCCGTGGCGGAACGTGAGGCCCTGCCGGCGGACGGGGGCGCGGGTGGCCCGGGCCTCCTGGATGAGCTCGCGCAGCCCGGCCAGCAACCCCCGCTGGATCATCCGGGGCAGGCTGAGGCTCGCGTTGCCGGACCCGTGCTCGACGTAGGGGTGGGTGTCGCCGCGGAATTGCAGGATCTCCAGACTCTCGTCGACCAGGACGCCAGCCGGGACGTACCGGCTGAGGAGGATCCGGTCGGCCTCCCGCTGCGCTTCGCCGCGCTCTCCGCCGCTGACGACGATGGCGCCCTCGCGGCCACCGAAGACGGCCCCTCCCGTCTGGGCGCCCGCACCGGCGCCGAGGCTGGCGCGGGGCACCGTCTCGCTCGGCGCGAAGATCCTGTGCTCGCGGTCCACCGGCACGAACAGGTCCGACGATGCGACAATCGTCTCCGAGCTCCCCAGGACGAGGAATCCCGTGGGCTTCAAGGCGTAGCGGAAGTTGGCCATCACCCGCCGCTGCACCCCGGGCTCGAGGTAGATCAGGACGTTGCGGCAACTGACGAGGTCGAGATGGGAAAAGGGGGGGTCCCGGATCAGATCGTGGCGGGCGAAGACGCAGAGGTCGCGGACGGTCTTGCTGACCTGGAAGGTGCCGTCCACCTTGGCGAAGAAGCGCGCCAGCCGCTCGGGCGAGACGTCGGAGGCGATGTTCTCCAGGTAGATCCCGGCCCGCGCCTTGTCGACGGCGCCGTCGCGGACGTCCGTGCCGAAGATCTGGATGGGAGGGCTGGCCGCGATGTCGTCGAGGCTCTCCAGCAGGCAGATGGCCATCGAGTACGCCTCTTCGCCCGTGGAGCAGCCCGGCACCCAGACCCTGACCGGCGCGTCGGCGGCGCGGTCCCGCAACAGCCGCGGGAACACGTCCCGCCGCAGGGCCGTGAAGATCTCCGGATTGCGGAAGAACGAGGTGACGTTGATCAGCAGGTCCTGATACAGCTCCTGCACCTCGGCCGGGTGGCGGTCGAGATATCCGGCGTAGTCCGCGATCCCGTCGATCTGCTGCAGCGCCATGCGCCGCCGGATGCGGCGCAGAAGCGTCGGCTTCTTGTATCCGGCAAGGTCCTTGCCCGTGGCCTTCCTCAGCTCCGCGAAGATCGTTTCGAGGGCGCTCCGCTCGGCGTCGAGCAGCACCTCGTGCGTCGATCCCTCGCCGGGCTCCTGGAGATAGGAGCCGCCGGCCAGCCGCGCGATCTCGCGGGCGAGCCCGTCGGGAGGGAGGACCGTGTCGACGCAGCCTCCGGCGATGGCGCTGCGCGGCATGCCGTCGAAGGCGGCGGACTGCGGGTCCTGCGCCAGGCAGATGCCGCCGGCCGCCTTGATCGCCTTGAGCCCCAGGGTGCCGTCCGAGGCGGTCCCCGAGAGGACCACGCCGATCGCCTGGCTCCCCCGGACCTCCGCCAGCGTGCGGAAGAAAAGGTCGATCGGCATGTGCCACTCGGGGGGCGCCGCGCGCGGCAGGAGCTTCAGGTGCCCGTCCGTGATCGCCAGGTCCATATGGGACGGGATCACGTAGACGTGGTCGGGCTCGATCTTCTCGACGTCCCGCGCCTCGCCCACCGGCATGGCGGTCGAGCGGGCGAGCAGGTCGGGCAGGATGCTCTCGTGCGTGGGGGACAGGTGCTGCACGAGCACGAAGGCCGCGCCGGTGTCCGCGGGCAGATTCTGCAGCAACTGCCGGAACGCCTCGAGGCCGCCGGCGGAAGCGCCGATGCCGACGATCGGAAACAGTTTTTGGAGGGAAGGCGGTGGAATGTTTTCGACAGACGAGCGTTTCGAGCGGGGCGGCGGTCTTTTCTTGTTGGTGACCATGTCTGAGGGCAGTGTAGCAGAGCCTTGAAGGCGCTGGGGGCGGCCGCTGAGGGAAACGCGGCGCGGCGCGAGTTCCTGACACTCCCCCATGGCCGCGCTCGCGCGGCTTACGCCCTCCGCGGCATGAGGCGGCGCCACCAGCGCGTGTCCGCCGTCACCGGAGGGCCGGGTTCAGCCTTGGGCTTCGCCTCCCCATAGCGGTGCAGCGGCGTCGTGTCACCGGCCGGCCACATGGAGCTCGAAGAGCCGGGGCGATAGAACGTCACCGTCACACTGCGCCGCGAAATCGGGCTGTCGCGCACCACCGGCGAGACCGCGTGCCAGGAGTTGTCGGAGCGCACGATCACGGCGGAGTTGCCGACGATGGGCGCGACCTCCTCCACGATGTCCGCCGCATCGGGGGAACGCAGGATGCCCAGGCAGCCGCCATCCCCCTTGTTCCACGATGAATTGAAGTAGAACACGTGCGTGACGATCTTGTCCGGCAGGTCGGGATGCGGGCCCAGCGAGGCTCCAGGTCCGAAGTGGAAGACGTTCACCTCGAGCGGCGCATCCGTCAGATCGCGCCCGATCAGCAGCGACAGGGTCGAACGGTATTCGGGCGAGAGCAGATCGTTCGCAAAGCCCCGCCAGGCATCGCTCAGCTCCTCGGGGTAGGAGGCGGTATCGGCCCCCATCCCGATCAGGTTGCGCGCATCGTAGTCGTAGTCCTTTTCTCCACCGCGGGCCGAGAGCGTCTTGAAGTGGTCGCGAGGGTAGGAAGCGGCCAGGTCCGCCGCGTCTCCGGGCGAGAACAGGTCGCCGATCACGGCCCATTGGTAGGGCTCGTTCTCCAGCTTGCAGTGTGTGATCCGGCTCCAGTTGATCATGTTGCGTCCCATTGTCGTGCTCCTCAGCCGGCGTCCGAAGAATCGAAGCGGAGCGGTGAGTTTCCATGAATTCGAGTTATACAGCGCCGCCAACCGCTGGTCGCGCGCCGCGATCCGCGCGCGAGCCAGAGCCAGGAGCCGGCCCTGCTCTTCCATGCGTTCCTTTTCCGCGCCGGCAGGCCCCTCCAGCCATGCTGGCAGCTCTTGCCAGAAGCGGTCGAGCGCCGGCCGCGGTCCGGGGGGTCCGGCCCTCAGAACCTCCGCGACGCGATCCCAATGTTCCGCGAGCGAATCGAGGGTAGCACGCACGGTCTCCGAAGGGGCGGTCCTCCCCAGCCGCGCGAGAAACCAGTCCGGATCCAGCCGGCCTTCGGCGGGCAGTTGGAAAATCCTCCCCAAGCCCGCCAGGGCAGAGTACTTTCCCCGCGAGAGGTCTTGCGTCGTGAAGGCGGGCACGCCCGCGGTCAGCGCGGTGATCGCCAGGTGATAACTGTGGCCGACGACCGCCTCCGCCTGGCTGATCAGCTCCGCCAGCAGCAGCGGATGCGGCCATGAGGGGAGGCGGACGATCTCCGGCAGATCCCTTTCGAGAATCGCCGGATCGTCGCCGAGCACCGGGCCGACCGGCAAGGCCAGAAAACGCAGGCCCTGGAACCGGTCCGCGTGCGTCTTGACGAAGCGTGCGAAGCCTTCCAGCCCCAGCGCGGCCTGGACGACGACGTAGGGACCCGTCAGACCCGCGGCATCGCGCAGGCGGGCGAGCTCGCCGGAGGGCCTCCCCGCGAGCAGACGGGGAAGACCAAAGGCGGTGTCGGGGACGACCGCGATGCGGCCGGCGGCGGTAAAGCCGGCCAGCGCCGCTTGCGTCGGCGCGTCGCGCACCGCGACGTAGCCGCTGAGATCGAGCGCCAGTCTCAGGAGCGGCTCCGCCCAGGCCGGGATCTCGTTGCAATGCATTCCGGGCGCGTTCCAGGCCACCGGAATCCCGCGCTGTAAAGCGATCAATGCGGGAGCCAGCCAATATCCCGTGGGATGGTGAATCGCGGGCGTCGGCGGTCCATATCCGGGAGCGACCGTCTTGTCGAAACGGATGAGAAAACCGCCGCCGACGAGCAGGCCGTCGAGGGGGAAGGTCCCCCGTGCCAGCTCCGCCACAGAGGTGACCTCGTATGGCCACTCGGGAGGAGTTCTGGCATGGTAGGAAAACGGATGCAGCCGGACCGGGCCGAGCCGCTCCGCCAGCTCCGCCTCGGCGATCAGGGGAAAGAGCAGGTCACCATAGTTCTCGAGGTCGAAGGTGCCCACAACGCCGATGTGCCACTCGCGCTCATTCATCCGGAGGACTGCCATGCGTGAGGAGGAGGATACCGTACCTGGAGCGGTTCGGCTGCGCGCGATCGGATGCGCCTTCGATAAGATCCCTGCCATGGCCCTCCTCTTCGACCGCAGGCGTCTTGGTCCCGCTCCCGCCCTTCTGGTCCGTGAAGAGGAGCTCCCGCTCCCCCTCCCCACCGTCCTCGTCTTCCACGGCCTGAGCGCGGACAAGGAGGTCCAGCGGAAGGAGCTGGTGACGCTGGCGGAGGCCGGCTTCCTCGCCGTGGGGATCGACGCCGCGGGGCATGGCGAACGCCGGCTGCCGGATTTCGAGGAGCGCTTTGCGGGAAGCCGGGAGGAGATCGAGCCCCTGTTATTCTCCCTGGTCACCGAGACGGTGGCCGAGGTGCCTGCCATCCTGGACGCCCTGGTAGAGACCGGGCTTGCCGATCCCGAACGGTTCGGCATCTTCGGCATTTCCATGGGCGCCCACATCACCTACGGCGCGATCCTCGCCGAGCCGCGCCTGCGGGCCGCCGCCGCCCTCGTGGGCTCGCCCGAGTGGCGCCACCCCGGCAGCCCGCATCAGCGCCCCCAGGGCTTCTTCCCCGTCGCTCTCCTCTCGATCACCGGGGAAAAGGACGTCAACGTTCCCCCGGCCAGCGCCCGTGCCTTCCATCGCGCCCTCGAACCCCACTATCGCACCGCCCCCGAGCGGCTCCGCTATCTGGAGATCCCGGGCGCTCCCCACCTGATGAGCGCCGAGGATTGGGAAACGGCGATGCGGGAGGCGGTGGATTGGCTCAGGCGGTTTCTCGGGGCTCCTTGAATTCTCGGCGTGGACCTCACCCATCCATGTCCGAAGGGTAACAAGTGACCTGCAAGCCGAACGAGTAGTCCCTGATCGCCTCCAGACAGACCCGCGGTATCGTGACGGTGCACATGGCAGTGTCAAAAAAAGCGGCAATATTGATAAGAGCCTCAGCCTTCTGAAGGCGGCGAATCGATTCCAGCACGCCCGCGGCTCGCGCTTTGGCCAGCAGGCCCTGGCAATGAACCTCGAGCGACGCGGACGCGGATGCGTCGGACTCGAGACGCCAGACCGTCTCCTCCCAGAAACTCTCCCGCGCACGAGGCGATCCCCTATCGTGAGAGGCTTCTGACGGTTCCAAGCCAAGTTGAGCCGTCAGGTCCTTCAGGCTCGAATCGGTGGAAATGATGTCCAGTGAAACGGAGAATTCCTGCATGATTCCTCGCCTTCAGATGTATTGACGGTCAACCAACAAATCCGCCGACGATCTCCAAGAAAATCTTCTCATCTTTCGAGTAGTCAAGCTCAGGTGCCTCCAGAATCGCGTCCTCGGCCGAGTTGAAGTTCAGAGTGTTATAGCTGCCGTCTACTCTCGTCCGGCCCAACGGGTCGGGAGACTCCAGCCCAGGGCTGAGGCCGAAGGCCGATGCCCTGGGTGGAGAAATGACAACGGGGCTGCGGCCTGAAAGGCCGCGAGACCTGTCTTGCCGAATCGGTTCTCGCGACCTTTCAGGCCGCCAAGATTGGGGACGCTTTTCTTCCCAGGGCATCGGCCTTCGGCCTCAGCCCTGGGCTGGAGTCTCCCGACCCGTTGGGCCGGACGCAGGAAATGGCATATTGACTCCGTGACGAGCCCTAAGGATACCAGTGATGAAGGATGCGACGAGCCTGTGGTACAAAACGGCCCATGGACAAAAAGGCTCTCACACGCGAGTACAAGGAGAACGCCCTCCCGATGGGGGTGTTTCAGATCCGGAATACCGTCAATGGGAAGGTGCTGATCGGCAGGAGTGTCAACTTGCCGGCCATCCTCAACCGGCACCGGGCGGAGCTCCGCCTCGGCGGTCACCGCAACCGCGCCCTGCAACAGGATTGGAACGAGCTCGGCGCCGAAGCCTTCGAGCTCGAGATCCTCGACACCCTGCCGCCTTCGGACCGGCCCGCCTACGATCCGGCCGACGACCTCAAGGCGCTGGAGGCGCTGTGGCTCGAGAAGCTCACGCCGTTCGGGGAGCGGGGGTACAACGACAGGCCGAAGGGTGGGAGCTGCCCCTGAGGGCCATCAAACCAGCTCAAACGGATTGAGGATATCCACTCCGCATTCCACAAAGTCCCGGACGTTGCGGGTGGCGACCGCGCAGCCCCTGGCGCGGGCGATCGAGGCGATCTGCCCATCCAGGATGCTGAGCGGCCGACCGATGGCCTTGCGCCTGCCCATCAGGACTCCGTAAAGACGGGCGGCCTCTTCGTCGAAGGCCAGGATACGGCCCGTGAAAGCTTCGGCGATCACTCGTTCAAAGCCCTGCTCCAGTTGCAGCCGCCGCTTTCCTTGAGGCAAGATCTCCAGGCCATAGCCGATCTCCCCGAGAGTGATCGTCGTCAGGAACAGCGTTGACGCTTCCTGATCGTTCATCCAGGAGACGACCTCTCCGGCTGGCGACGCTTTCATCAGCTCCGCCACGACGTTCGTGTCGAGGATGATCATTCTGAAGCCATCGGGGCTGACGGGCGAGCTACTCGAGATCCGGGGGTTCGTGCGGCTCGCGGGGGGGCAGGTCCAGATCCACGCCGTTGGCGGAGCCGAACACCTTTACGAACAGATCCCCCAGCCGCTCCGGCGACGAGACGGCCCGCTTGAGGATCCGGCGGGCCTCCTCCTCCATCGACACGCCATGCCGCGTGGCGCGGCCCCGGAGGCGGTCGTAGGTCTCGTCGTCAAGCTTACGGATGCTCAAGCTGGCCAAGATGCGTACTCCCTGAAATCCATCCAACCCGATGCTAGCACATGCTGGCAAGCCGGTCTACAAGGCCCGTGCCACCGTACAGAAAAGCACAGCTTTAAGCGCCTGGCACCTCTTGGCCGGGAGCTGAAGCGATCGCTTCCGTCCCGGTCTTGACCTTCGCGGAGACGGAGCATAATCTTTTGTCCGTTCAACGTCTCCAGATGTAGACCATGCGAGATCCCCGGAAGACCGCTCCGCCGGCCGTGGCATTGCAGCAGAAGCCTCATCCCGCCCCACCCCTCCGGTGGCCGGCTCCGCCCGCGATCCAGCCGCGCGCGGCGGTTCCCTCACCGGCCGCGCCGGTTCCTCCCGTGGTCCAGCGCTTCGGGTGGGCCATCCTGGACAGCCGGGCGGCGCAACACGACGATCCCGCGATCGTCCGCAACAATCTCAGGCTCGCTTCGACGTATTACCGGGCTCATGAAGTGACCACCGATCCGGATCGCGTCAGGGATCAGGATCTCGAGCAGGCCGACCTGGCGGACAAGGAACCTTTGCACATCCACGGCCACGGGACCAACGTCAGTCTGGGGGGATTCAGCGCGGCCTCCCTCGCCCTGCAAGTCCGGAGAAAGTTCCCGATCGGCAAGCTCAAGGGGCGGACTATTCTGTTGCACTCCTGCGAGGTCGGCTCCGGAAACTTCCTGCGCGACTTTCTCCGAGCTCTCGCCAACAACAATTTTCATGGCTGGCATGGGACGACGGTCTGCGGGCCTCAGCGGTTCCTCGTCGTCAACGAGCAGGGCATCTCGCAAGTCTCCAAGCCCGGGGTCCAGGAGAACACGCTCAGCACACGCAGGGGTCAGGCCGGGAACGTGAAAAAAAAGGGCGAGGACTGGTCCGGCGTGCGGATCTTGAGCGGCTCCATCCAGAGCCTCTCCGCGATCCAGACGCTGAACGTCGTCAACTGGGCGATGAAGCGCGGCTGAGGAGACCTGGGACGGGAGGAAAACAAGGACGTAAAGGACGTAAAGGACGACAAGGACAGCTCTGGACCGGGGGGCTTCCCCGTCCTTGCTGTCCTTGATGTCCTTTACGTCCTTGTTTGCTTTCTGGTGCGCGGCTCCTAAACCGCCGCCGCTACAGCCCCGCCCGCCTCGCTCTCCTCCTCCACCACCACCTCCCGCCGGTGCGTACGCGCCACCAGGACATAGATCGAGGGCACCACGAAAAGCGTGAACATCGTACCGATGATCATGCCGGTCACCAGCATGATGCCGATGCTGTTGCGGGCTCCGGCGCCGGGGCCGTGGGCGAAGACCAGGGTCATGTGGCCCATCACCGTGGCGGCGGTGGTCATCAGGATCGGACGCAGGCGGGTGGTGGCAGCCTCGACGACCGCCTTCAGCTTGTCCAGCCCGGTCTCCTGCAGGTGGTTGGCGAACTGGACGATCAGGATGCCGTTCTTCGCCACCAGGCCGACCAGTGTGATCAATCCCACCTGGCTGTAGACGTTCAGCGAGGTGAAGCCCAGGAAGGAGAAGAGCAGCGCACCGGAGAGCGCCAGCGGCACCGATCCCGCCAGGATGATGAACGGATCGCGGAAGCTCTCGAACTGCGCCGCCAGCACCAGATAGATCAGGATCGCCGAGAGCAGGAAGGTGGAGAGGAACTTGCCCCCCTCGACCCGCAACTGCCGCGACTCACCGGCGTAGTCGACGGTGTACCCCTGCGGCAAGGTCTTCTTTGCCTCATCCTCCAGGAAGCGCAAGGCGGTATCCAGCGAGACCCCCGGCGGAATCGCGCCCTGGATGCGGACGGCGTTGAGCTGCTGGAACCGCTTGAGCTCGCGCGGCTCGGCGGTGCTCCGCAACGTGGCGAAGGTGGAGAGCGGCACCAGCTTGCCGTTGCCCCCCGACACGTAGATGTCCGAGAGCTGGTCCGCCGTCAGCCGCTCGCTGCGCTTGACCTGCGGGATCACCTTGTAGCTCCGCCCCTGGATGCTGAACCGGTTGACGTAGTTGCCGCCGATCAGCGTCGAGAGGTCGCGGCCGGCCTGACTCAAGTCGACTCCCTGGGAGCGCAGCTTGTCGCGGTCGAAGACGACCTCGGTCTGCGGCTGGTCGAATTTCAGATCGGTGTCCGCGAACATGAACAGTCCGCTCGCGAACGCCTTCTGCACGATCTGGTTGGCGACGTCGGAGAGCTGCTGCGGCTCGGCGGTGGAGACGATCGCGAAGTCGACCGGCAGCCCGCCGCCGCCGCCGGGCAGGGCCGGCGGCGTGATCGGGATCACCCGCAGGCCGGCGATCTGTGACAGCTTCCCCGACACCTCCACCTGCAGCTCGTCGCTGGTCTTCTTGCGCTGGCTCCACGGCTTGATCCCCATCCCCGCGAAGCCGCCGTTCGGGAAGACGATCTGGAACGCGCTCTCGGTCTCCGGGAACGACATAAAGGTTTTGTAGATCTCGTCCGCGAAGAGCTTGGTCTGGTCGAGGGTCGAGTTGGCGGAGGCCTGCACGATCCCGAAGATGATCCCCTGGTCCTCGGCCGGCGCCAGCTCTTTCTGCGAGAACATGTAGAAGGGCACGATCAGCAGCGTGACGATCACCCACAGGGTGAGCACGACGGGTCGGGCCCGCAGCGTCCAGCCCAGCGCCCGCGTGTAGGCGCGCTGGACGGACTCGAACCGGCGGTTGACGAAGCCGGCGAAGCCGCGCTCGGTGTCGCCGGCGCGCAGGAGCTTGGAGCTCATCATCGGTGACAGGGTGAGCGCCACCACGCCGGAGACGATCACCGCGCCGGCGAGGGTGAAGGCGAACTCGCGGAACAGCGAGCCGGTCAGCCCCCCCTGGATGGCGACGGGCGTGTAGACCGCCGCCAGGGTGATGGTCATCGCGATGATCGGCCCCACCAGCTCGCGGGCGGCGTCGAGCGCCGCCTGCAGCGGGCTCTTCCCCTCGTGCAGATGGCGCTCGACGTTCTCCACCATCACGATCGCGTCGTCGACCACCAGCCCGACCGAGAGCACGATGGCGAGCAGGGTCAGCAGGTTGACGGTGAAGCCGGCCGCCTGCATCAGGAATACGGCGCCGACCAGCGAGATGGGGATCGCCACCACCGGGATGATCACCGACCGCACCGAGCCCAGGAAGAGGAAGATGACCAGGATCACGATCAGCAGGGTCTCGGAGAGGGTCTTGAGCACCTCGCGGATGGAGTCCCGAATATACACCGTCGAGTCGTAGGGGAGGCCGACTTTCATCCCCGCCGGCAGTTGCGCCCGGATGCCGGGGATGGCCTCGCGCACGCGGCCGATCACGTCGAGCGTGTTGGCGGTGGGCAGCACCCAGATCCCCATGAAGATGGCCGACTCGCCGTTGAAGCGGACGTCCTGCTCGTAGTTCTCGGCGCCGAGCACGACGTCGGCGATGTCGCCGAGCCGGACGACGGTGCCGTGGTCTTCCTTGACCACGAGTTGGCGGAACTCCTCGGGGGTCTTGAGGTCGGTGTTGGCGGTCAGGTTCACCGACACCATCGAGCCCTTGGTGCGGCCCAGCGCCGACAGGTAGTTGTTGGCCGCCAGCACGTCGCGCACCTCGGCGGGGGCGATGCCGTGGGCCGCCATCTGGTCGGGCTTGAGCCAGATCCGCATGGCGAAGGTGCGGTCGCCGAAGATGTCGGCGCGCTGCACGCCGCTGATGGCGCTGAGCTTCGGCTGCACCACGCGGGTCAGATAGTCGGTCATCTGGTTCGGATCGAGGTCGGGGGAGGAGAAGCCGATGTACATCCCCGCGAACTGGCTGTCCGCCGTCTCCAGCGAGATCACCGGCGCCTCGGCCTCCGGCGGCAGGGTGTTGCGCACCTGCGCCACCTTGGCCTGGATCTGGGTGAGGGCGGCGTTGGTGTCGTAGTTGAGCTGCAGGTGCACGGTGATCGTGCTCACCCCCTGCGAGCTCGTCGACTCCATGTAGTCGATGCCGTCGGCGCTGGCGATCACCCGCTCGAGCGGCGTGCTGATGAAGCCGCGGACCAGGTCGGCGTTGGCGCCGATGTAGGCGGTGGTGACGTTGATCACCGCGATGTCGCTGCGCGGGTACTGCCGGATGCTCAGCGAGCGGATGGACTGCAGGCCGGCGATCAGGATCACCAGGTTGACCACGATCGCCAGCACCGGCCGGCGGATGAAGAGGTCGGTCAGCTTCATCTAGCTGTCCTCCGGCTTCGGCGTCGCGCTGTCGGCGGGCTGGATCCGGTTGTTGACCTGCACGGCGGCGCCGTTGCGCAGCTTGAAGACGCCGGAGGTGACGATCTCCTCCCCCGGCTTCAGACCGGAGAGGACCGCCACCCGGTCGCCGCGGGAGCCGCCGAGCTTGACGAACTGCTGGCGCACGCCGCGGAAGGTCTTGCCGTCCGGCCCCTTGACGTTCTCGACGACGAAGACCGAATCTCCATACGGGGCGTAGCTGACCGCGGTGGCCGGGAGCACCAGGACCGTCTGGCTGGCGCCGAGGACGACCCGGGTCTCGGCGAACATGCCGGGGCGCAGCCGGCCGTCCGGGTTGGCGAACGTGGCCTGGACCTGGAAGTTGCGGGTGGCCGGATCGACGACCGAGTCGACGGCGGTGATCCGCCCCGTGGTCTCTTTCCCCTCGGCGGTGAGCCGCACGGTGGCGCCGGGGCGCAGGCTCCCCACCTGCTGCTGCGGCACGTCGAAGTCGACGTAGATCGGATCCAGCGCCTGCAGCGGCACGATCGGCGCGCCGGGAGCCAGATACTGGCCGAGGTTGACCTGGCGGATGCCGAGGACCCCCGAGAACGGCGCCCGGATGGTCTTGCGCGCGATGGTGGCGCGGATCTCCCCCACCTTGGCGTCCCCCTGCTGGAGCTCGGCCGCGGCGCGGTCGTAGTCCGCCTGCGCGATGACGCCGCTCTCCCGCAGGCCCTTCATGCGCTCGTGGCCGAGGCGGGCGAGGTCGCGCTGCGACTCGGCGGCGGCCAGTTGGGCCTCTTCCTGGCGGGTGTCCAGCTTGACCAGCAGGTCCCCTTTGCGCACCGCGCGGCCGGACTCGAAGCCGATGGCGGCGACGATGCCGGGCGAGTCCGCGCTGACGGTGACGCCCTGGACGGCGGTCACCGTGCCGATGGCGCTCACCGTCGCCGGCCACTCCTCCTGCCGCGCGACGGCCGTGGTCACCGTCTCGGGAGGGGGCTGAAACGATGCCTGGGCGGCCATGCCACCCTTGATCTGACGGTACTTGACAGCTCCGATGGCCGCGATGAACACGGCCATGACCAGGAGCATCAGGATCATTTTTTTTGCCATGACGACACGTCTCCCCCTGTTATACCCACTCCAAGATACCCGAGTCCGGGTACCCAACTCCGCTGATACGGATTTCCCGCGCCGAGGTTGCCTTCGCGGCCATGACCGATTGCGCTCCCGTTTTCCGCATACGGTCTGTAGGGAAAGACATCTTACCGAATTCGTCCAAGAGGGATCTCGGCTCATGACTCTCGTTCGCCGCATCGTGCTCCTACCCCTGCTCCTCGTCCTCGCGGCCGTCCAGGCGGCGTCGGGCCCGCGTCTTGCGACGGCGCGGCCGAACGTCGTCTTCATCCTCACCGACGACCAGGACCTCTCGCTGCAGTCCCTGGACTTCATGCCGCGCACCCGCGAGCTGATCGCCCGCCAGGGGATGACGTTCGAGCAGGACTTCGTGCCGCTGTCGCTCTGCTGCCCGTCGCGGTCGACGATCCTGACCGGGCTCTACCCGCACAATCACAGGATCTACAACAACCGCGCCCCTGGGGGAGGCTTCGCGAAGTTCGAGGCGCTGGGCCACGAGCAGACCACGATCGCCACGGCCCTCCACGCCGCCGGCTACCGCACCGCCCTGTTCGGCAAGTACCTGAACAACTATCCGCGCCACGACGACCCCACCCACGTGCCGCCGGGGTGGGACGAGTTCGTCACCCCCGCGGCCGGCTCGCCGTACGACGAGTTCCGCTACACGCTCAACGAGAACGGGGTCCTGGTGCCGCGCGGCAAGGATTCCACGGATTACCTGACCGACGTGATCGCCGGCAAGGCGGCCGGCTTCATCCAGCGCTCGGCGGCCGCGGGCGAGCCGTTCTTCCTCTATCTGGCGGTCTACGCGCCACACAAGCCGGCCACTCCGGCGCCGCGCCACGCGAACCTGTTCCCCACTCTCAAGGCGCCGCGGTCCGCCGCCTTCAACGAGGGGGACACGCGGGACAAGCCGGAGAAGATCCGCAAGCTCCCCCGGCTGACGCCCAAGGACCTGGAGGTGATCGACACCCTCTACCGCCGCCGGGCGCAGTCGCTGCAGGCGGTGGACGAGGCGGTGGCCAAGGTGGTCGAGGCCCTGAAGGCCGCCGGCCAGCTCGACGACACCTACATCTTCTTCACCTCGGACAACGGCTTCCACATGGGCCAGCACCGGCTGAAGCCGGGGAAGTACACGCCCTACGAGACGGACGTCCACGTGCCGCTCCTGGTGCGCGGCCCCGGCGTCGCCGCCGGCAGCTCGACCCGCGCGGCCACCTCGAGCGTTGATCTCGTCCCGACGATCGCCGAGCTGGCCGGCGCGGCGCTCCCCTTCGAGATCGACGGCCGCTCGTTCGCGCCCCTGCTCCATGGCCAGACACCCGGCGGCTGGCGGCAGGTGGTGCTGCTGGAGCAGTACCAGTTCGTGGCGGAGAACAATCCGCCGGACAGCGTCCTGGAGCCCCCCGATCCCCAGGACGGGAGCCTCGCCGCCTTCCCCTCTCACCTGGGATTGCGGACGCCGCGCTTCAAGTACGTGGAGTACGGCACCGGCGAGCGCGAGGTCTACGACCTGCACCGCGATCCGGAGGAGCTCAACAACCTCGCCGGCCGGATGAAGCCGGCGTGGCTGGCGCGGATGTCGAGCCTGGCGCGGGCGCTCGGGGCGTGCTCGGGGGCTGGGTGCAGGGAGCTGGAGGCTCAGGCGGTGCCGGCGCCGTAGGGGGGGCGTCACGGGGGCGTCCTGCCCTCCGATCGGCTTTTTTCCTCCCCCTTCAGGGGGAGGTCAGGAGGGGGCCCGCCC
>Ga0268266_10000275_pt1 | contig 85106 bp, 86 predicted proteins | sample KBSS13metaG_FD_190356 | JGI IMG/M metagenome (GOLD analysis project Ga0268266, IMG submission 190356) | Switchgrass rhizosphere microbial communities from Kellogg Biological Station, Michigan, USA - KBS S1-3 metaG (SPAdes) (version 2) | ecosystem: Host-associated > Plants > Roots > Rhizosphere...
CAATGTCAAATTGACATATTGTCAGACAATCTGTAGGGAAGGCTTATGAACGAACTTCCCCATGTCATCCGCCAGGCGGCGTCGCTGCGGCACCAGGTCACCGAAAGCCTGCGGCTTGCCATCATCGATGGTCGCCTGGTGCCCGGCCAGAAGCTGATCGAGCGCGAGCTTTGCGAGCGTCTTGAGATCAGCCGGCCCCTGTTGCGCGAGGCGCTGCAACAGCTTCAAGCTGAAGGGCTGGTCACCACCGTTCTGCACAAAGGGCCGTTCGTGACGCTGATCGGCGCGGATGAGGTGGACGAGATCTACCAGGTACGCACCGCGCTCGAGAGCCTGGTCGGCCGAGCCTTCACCGAGAATGCAACCGACGCAGAGGTGGCGGCGCTGCGCGCCGCGGTGGAGGGGCTGAGGCCGTCGGTCGCTGAGGACAGTCCGCGTGACCTGCTGGTCGCCAAGGGTAGCTTTTACGCCGTCCTGTTCGAAGGCTGCCGCAACCGCGTCGCCACCCAGATACTGACCCAGCTCAACAACCGGATGATGCTCTACAAGCGCCTGTCGCTGAGCGCGCCCGGCCGGCCGAGCGAAACGCTGGCGGAGTTGGACGCCGTCGTCACGGCGATCGAGGCGCGCGACGCCGACCGCGCGGCGGAACTGTGCGCCCTTCACGTCGCCAACGCGCGGCGGACGGTCATAAAGCAACTGGCCTTGGAGGCCGAAGACATGGCGGCCAAAGACATGGCGAATGCGAGGAAAGCCAATGGATAAAAGGACCTATGACAAAGGGATGGAAATCCGCAAGGCGGTGGTCGGCAGGGAATATGTCGAGAAATCCCTGGCGGCGGCGGACGAGCTGACCCGGCCGTTACAGGAGCTGATCACGCAATATTGCTGGGGTGAGGTCTGGGGCCGCGAGCATGTCATCGATCGCCGCACGCGATCGGTCCTCAATATCGGCATGCTGATCGCCCTCAACCGCCCGCATGAGCTGAAGCTGCATGTCCGCGGCGCGCTCAATAACGGGCTGAAGCCGGCGGAAATCCACGAGCTGGTGCTCCAGACCGCCATTTATTGCGGCGTGCCCGCTGCTTTGGACGCCTCACGCGTGGTCAGGGAAGTGATCGACCAGCATGCCGGCGGCTGAAGCGCCGCGGATCGGCTTTGTCGGGCTGGGCAATATGGGCCAGCCGATGGCGGCGCTGCTCGCCCGGGCAGGCCTTCCGGTGACGGTCTATGATGTCGATCCGGCCAAGATCCGGGCGGTCGCGCAGGCGGTTCCGGTCGATATTGCCGCCGATCTGCATCGGCTCGGTTCAGTGAGTGACATCGTCATCACCATGCTGCCCAACGGCGATATCGTTGCGCAGACCGCCCGCGCGCTGGCTGAGGCCCTGGCGGAGGGCAGCGTTCTAATCGACATGAGCTCATCCGCGCCGCTGGGCACGATCGCATTGGGGAAGACGCTGGCGGCCCGCGGCATCGGCCTGCTCGACGCACCGGTGTCGGGCGGGGTGCGGCGCGCGGTGACCGGGGAGCTTGCCATCATGATCGCCGGCGATGAGACCGCGATCGCGCGTGTCCGCCCCATTCTAGAGGTTCTCGGCAGGCTGTTCCCCGTGGGTCGCCTCGGATCGGCTCATGCGTTGAAGGCGCTCAATAATTTCGTGTCCGCGGCCGGGCTGGCGGCGGCCTGCGAAGCGCTCCTGGTCGCCGAGCGCTTCGGCATAGAACCGGATCTCGTGGTCGAGGTCCTGAACAATTCGACCGGCCGCAACAATTCGACCGAGACCAAGCTGCGTCCCTTCGTGCTAAGCGGCCGTTTCGACGCCGGTTTCGCGGCCGCGTTGATGGCCAAGGACATCGGTATCGCCGCCAAGCTCGCACGGGACCTGGACGTGCCCGCGCCGATGCTGGAGGCAAGCGCCGGCCTCTGGGCCGAAGCCGCGGCCGCCCTGCCCGCGGGCAGCGACCACACGGCGATCTATCGCCACCTCTCAAGCCTGGCTGCGGATTAGCGATGACGAGCTGGGCGCAAGGCGGGGCGCCGCCGGACTATGAGGTGCTGGCCATCCGCTATGCCGAGGCCTTCCGCCCGGTCGCCGACCTGTTCATGCGGCCGGCGCCCTACCTGCCGCCAATCTGCCGGATCGACTATTTCGTCTGGCTGGTACGCGGGGGCGGGCGGACCCTGCTGGTCGATACCGGCTTCGGACCGCGTGCTGCGGCCGAGCGCAAGCGGACGCTGCTGCGCAGCCCGGCCGATGCTCTGAGCCTGCTCGGCGTGGCGGCGGAGGAGGTCAGCGACATCGTCCTGACGCATCTGCACTATGACCATGCCGGCAATCTGAGCCTGTTTCCGAATGCCCGCTTCTATCTGCAAACGCGCGAGATGGAAGGCGCGACCGGCCCCGACATGGCGTTCGCGCCCTGCCGCACCGCCTTCGATGTCGAGGATGTGACGTCGATGGTCCGCCACGTCTTCGCCGAACGCGTGGCCTTCATCGACGGCGACCACGATCTCGCGCCCGGCATCAGCCTGCACTGGCTGGGCGGCCATACGCGCGGGCTGCAGGCGGTCAGGGTGCATACGCAAAGGGGCTGGGTCGTGCTCGGTTCCGACGCGCTGCATTTCTATCGCAATCTGAGCGAGGCCAATCCGTTTCCAGGGCTGGTCGACCTGCCCGGCATCCTCGCGGCCGGGCGCAAGGCGCTGGCTCTGGCCGACAGCGGCGACCACCTGATACCCGGGCACGATCCGCTCGTACTCACGCTCTTCCCACAGCACCCAGACGTTGCCGACGTCGCGATCCTTAGTCTGCCGCCGAGTGAGAAGGTGCTATCCGATGGACGATAACCGCAATGGGCCGGCATTGGGCCGACGCACCCTGGTCGGCGGCGCGGTGAAGCTGGCGACGGTCGCCGCCGCATCGTCGCTCCTCGAAGCGCCTGCTGCGTCGGCACAGGCCGATCCGCCGGGCGCCCTGCATGTGCCAGCGCGAGTGATTCCGGTCCCCCGTTCGATCAGCCCCGAGGCGCAGGCCTTCCTGGCCCAGGCCGCCGGGATGCCCGCGCCGGCCGCCGCCGAACCTGCCGTGACCGACAAGGCGGCCTGGCGGGCACGCATCGCCGCGATGGACAAGATGTTCGATCCGATGATCGACCGCCTGCTGGCCAATCCGGCCAAGGTCGAGCGCAAGACGCTGGGCGGGGCCAGCGTCTGCGTCGCCACACCCGACGCGATGCGGCACCTGGACCGCGCGCGCATGACCATCCATGGCGGCGCGTGGACACTGCTCGGCGGCCGGTATGTGATGGGCGAAGCCGGCCCCTCGGCGGGCGCCAATCTCTGCGCCGCGGTCACGCTCAAGATCCGCGACCTTGGCCTGCCACTGCCCGGCGCGGTCGGGATGATGAGCATTCCGGCCGACCTCACCTCGGCGGGCGACACGCTGAACACCAACCGGGTCATCGACGTCATGCTGCCGCGGCCCCTGAACACCGCGATCGCGCTCTATGCCGGCGGGCACGAGCTGACCGATCCCTATCTGTCGCCGCTGTTCGGCGACTTTACCAAGGGCTTCCCGGCAGCCTTTCTGCAATCGGGGACACGCGACGTCCTGCTGTCGGATACGGTCCGCATGCACCGGAAGCTGGCGAATGCCGGCGTCGAGGCCGAGCTGCATGTCTGGGAAGCGATGCCGCACGCGAGCTTCGGCCAATCGGCCGCGCCGGAAAATCGCGAGATCCACACACAGTTTATGAAATTCGTCGACAAGCATCTGGGTCCGCGCTGAACGCCCGGACCACCGGGGAAAAAGGCGCCGGAGACTACGGGAGGAAGACCATGGATATCGCACAGAGCCGCCCGTCGGGGTTGGAAATCGCCCGGCTTTTCGTGCTCCTGTCGGGTGGGGCTCTGGCGGCCATGGTGCAGCTTGCGATCCTGCCGTCGCTGACCCAGATCGCCGATCATTACGCCGGGCAGGGAACCGCAGCGCTGGACGGAGCCTCCATCGCCCAGCTGGTCATGACCGTCGCCGCCCCATCGGTGGTCGTGGGCGCGCCGCTGATCGGCTGGCTGTCGGGCCGGATCGGCAAGCGCCCCGCCCTGCTCGCCTCGGCGCTGCTGTACGCGCTTGCCGGAGCGGCCGGCGCCTTCGCCCCGAACCTTTGGACGCTGCTGCTCTCACGCGTGGCTCTGGGGCTGGGAGCGGCCGGAATCATGACCGTGACGACGGCGTATCTCGGCGACTATTACCCGCCGGACCGGCGGGACCGCCTGATCGGCTGGGCAGCCTTCATCGGCGGGGCCGGCGCCCTCGTGGTGCTTGTAGCGGCCGGCGGACTGGCCGAGATCGGCTGGCGGGCGCCCTTCGGGCTTTATCTGATCGGACTGGTGATCTTCGCCCTGGCTTTACCGGCGATCGGGGACACCGCGCCCACCGCCGTCACGAGACCATCCGCCGAGCCTGGGTCGATCGGCAGCATCGCGGGGATATTGGTACTGATCGTGCTGATCAGCCTGGTGCTCTATATACCCACCATCCAAGGACCGTTCCTTCTCCAGGCCAAGGGGTTCGGCCGGCCGACGACACAAGCGGCGATCGCCGACATCACGACGGTCGGCGCCATGATCGGCTCCTATCTTTTCGGCCACCTGCGGCCGCGCCTCAGCTTCTCCTCGATCCTGTTCCTGCTGCTGGCGGCGTTGGGGATCGGAACCGTAGGCTATGGGACCGCCAGCAATATCGTCGCCATCGCTGCGTTCGCCGCCCTGTGCGGCTTCGGCAGCGGCTTCATGGCGCCGCTGACCCAGAGCGCGATCCTGAACATCGTGCCCGCGGCGGCCGCGCCGCGCGCCATCGGGCTCGCCGTCGGCTGCATCTTCCTCGGCCAGTTCCTGCACCCGTTCGTCCTCGCGGCGCTGCGCGCGGCCGCCGGAATCGATGGGGCGTTCACCTGGGTCGGCGCAGCAACAGCCGGCGGGGGCCTGCTGGTCCTGTTTTACCATTTCGCCAAGCGATTCCGCGCCGTGCCGTCGACCTGAGAAGGTCGGGCACAGCGACGCGTGAAGCATCCCCCCTGCGGCGCTGATCCGAAACAGCGGTGCTGATCCGAAACAGATGATGCAATCGCGATAGAAATCGGCGATCCCGCCTGCGCCGCGCCCTGATAGGCTCAGCGAAACAATCGCCTGGGAGGCAGCGGTGCGGGTCGGGTTCATCGGTTTGGGAAGCATGGGCGGAAGCCAGGCGCGGCAGCTGGCCAAGACGGTGCCCGAGCTGGTCGTCTACGACGCCTTCCCGCAGGCGATGAAGCCGTTCGAGGGGCTGGCGGCACTCGGCCAGTCCGTGGCCGATGTCGGGCGCCGGTCGGAATGTGTCGGCGTCTGCGTACGCGACGACCAACAGGTGCGCGAGGTGCTGGAAGGCGATTTCGGGCTGATCGCAGCGATGGCGCGGGGTTCGGTCATCCTGATCCACAGCACGGTCCGGCCGGAGACGATCAAGGACCTGGCGGCCGAGGCGGCCCGGCGCGGCGTCATCGTCATCGACGCCGCGGTGACGCGCACGGTGATCAGCGGCGAAGGCCGCTTCGTCTGCACCATGACCGGCGGCGCCGAAGCGGTGACCGATCGGGTACGCCCGGTGCTGGACGCATTCTCGACCGACATCGTCCATGTCGGCGAGGTCGGCTCGGCCATGGCGCTCAAGATCTGCAACAACCTGGTGACCTGGGTGCAGATCCTGATCTCCCGACAGTGCTTCCGGCTGGCCGAGGCAGGCGGCGTGCCGCTCGACAAGCTGGCGCAGGTCATGAAGAGCAACGGGGCGCTGACCCCGGTCATGGCGTCCATGATGAACAATCCGCTCCGTTTCGACAGCGACGGCGACCGGCTGGTTTTCATGGAAAGCCAGGGGCGGATCGGCGAGAAGGATCTGGAGCTGGCGATTTCGCTCGCCGAGGAGGTCGGCGTGCCGCTGCCGACGGCGGTCCATGCCAAGGAACATGTCCTCGACACGATGACCGGCCGCCTCTTTCAGCAGAGGTCAGTGCAGGCGGGTTGAGCCCCGCCGGAAATCGAGCGGCGTCACGCCGGTCTTGCGGGTGAAGGCGGCAGTGAAGCTGGACGGGCTGTTGAAGCCGACACGGAAGGAAATCTCCTTGATCGGCAGGGTATTCGCCGCCAGCAGCGCCTTGGCGCGCGCCGTGCGCATCTCTTCGACATAGGCATGCAGCGTGGAGCCGGTCGCCGTCTTGAACTGCCGCATCAGATGGTTGCGGCTGAGGCCCACAGCGCGCGCGATCATGCCCGTCGTGAGGCCGAGATGCAGCGAAGCCTCGATATACTCCTTCGCCTGGCGGACGACCTTGTCAGGGACCGCAGCTGGCAGAGCGGCGGGCCGGTGTCGCCGGTCCCAGAGATAGCGGGCGACATGGCCCAGAAGCGTACGGCCGAGCCCGTCGATGACAAGGTCGGAGCAGAAGCCGGGATTCACAGTCTCCACGCAGATCTGCTGGAGCGTGCGCTGGATATCGGCATCGGCGATATCGACCGTGGCACGCAGCGTTCCGGCATCCCAGGCCGGCGCCGCGCCAAGCAGATGCGCGATCCAGGACGGCTCCCAATAGCAGCAGATGGCGCTGAGCCGGCCCCCTGAATAGCAATGGACGAAATCGAAGCCGGAGGGGCTGATGACCGTCCTGCCGAGCGGGTGGAAACCCGGCAGCTGGCTGCCCCGGTAGCAGCGCTCGACACCGTAGCCGGACGAGGACAGGACGGAGCTGATCACGAACCGCTCCTGCCGGTTCTCGTCGTCAAACCTGCCGGGAAGGGCGAGCTCGACAAGTTCCGTCCTCGTGCCGCCGCCCACCGCCGCGGACGAGACTCGCCGGATCGGCTGCGCGGTTTCCATTGAGCCCTCCCTTCCGCCAATGCCGCCTTGTGGCGTCATCGCGCATTAGGACACGCCACGCCCGCGATCAACAGGCGAATTCTACTCCGGCAGGTCGGCGTCCCCTTCGGGCCGGGCCACGCTCGCCACCACCCGCACGACGGTGCGGTTCTTGCCCTGATGCTTGGCATCGTAGAGCGCGGCATCGGCCGCGTTGATCAGCGACACCAGCGTATCGCCGCGCTGCGGCGTCTGCGATGCGCAGCCGATGCTGATCGTCACCGCCGTGCCGATGGACGAGGCGCCGTGGGTGATGCCGAGCTGCTCGACACGCCGGCACATCTTCTCGCCCATCGCCAGCGCCGCCTCGGGCGACGCAGACGACAGGACAACGATGAATTCCTCTCCGCCGAACCGCGCGGCGAGATCGGTGGGGCGATCGGCGCATTTCTGGATCGCGCTGCCGACATCCATCAGCACCTCGTCGCCAGCCAGATGGCCGTACGTGTCGTTATAGCGCTTGAAGTCGTCGACATCGATCATCAGCACCGAAATCCAGGACTTCTCGCGGATCGCAAGTTTCCACTGAATCTCGGCGAACTCATTGAAATAGCGTCGGTTGTTGAGGCCGGTCAGACCATCGACATTGGTCAGCCGCGCCAATTCCAGGTTCTTTTCGAGCAGTTCCTGCTGGCTTTCCCTGAGCGCGTGATAGGCCTCGTCGCGCTGCACCAGATTGAGATAAGCCTTCGAATGGTAGCGGATACGGGCGATCAGCTCGATATTGTCGGGCAGCTTGACCAGATAGTCGTTGGCGCCGAGGGCGAAAGCGTTGCTTTTCACCGTCGCCTCCTCCTTGGTCGACAGCACGATGATCGGGGTATCCTTGGTGTCCGGATCGTTGCGGTACTGGCGCACCAGCGTCAGACCGTCGATATCGGGCATCACCAGATCCTGCAGAATGACGGTCGGCTTGACCTTCCTGGCGATCTCCAGCGCCCGGTTGGGGTTGCCGCAATAATGAAACTCGATGTCAGGCTCACCCAGCAGCGCCCGCCGGATCGCCTCCCCGATCATCGCCTGATCGTCCACCAACAGCACCATGCAGGAATATTGCTCGGGCGGGGCGGGAATATCGTTTGGAATATGATGATATTGGGTCATGGGTCTTCTCTTATTTTATCGACGTTTTGTCGCGTTTAAACATTCAGCCAGACGCGGCGCAATCCGGTCCAGCGCCAGCACATCGACGGCCGCGTCCAGCGCCGCCGCCGCCTTCGGCATGCCGTAGACCGCGCTGGTCGCCTTGTCCTGGGCGATCGTGTGGAACCCCTTGTCGCGCAGCGCCTTGAGCCCCGCCGCGCCGTCGCGCCCCATCCCGGTCAACAGGACGCCGATTACCTCCCCCGGCCAGAACCGGCAAACGCTCTGAAAAAAGACGTCGATCGAGGGCCGGTAGGCATAAGCGACCGGTTCGACGACATAGCCGAGCCGCGACGGCGCCTTCATGACGATATGGTCGTTGGTCGCCGCGAGCAGGACTGTCCCGGCCGTCGGCGTATCACCCTCCTGCGCGGTGCGCACGATGAGGCCGGATTGCTGGGTCAGCCAATCGGCCATGCCAGGGGCGAATTGTTCGTCGACATGCTGAACGATCACGGTGGCGGCGGGAAGGTTCCGCGGCAATCCCGACAGGAGCTGCGCCAGCGCCGCGGGCCCACCCGCCGAGGCGCCGATCGCCAGCAGCCGGCCATGCGCTTCGGCCGCCGGCGCCGGAGCGGCGGGGGCAGCCGCGCCGGGCTTACGGTTATCCGCGATCAGCTTTCCGATCATGTCGATCTTCGCCAGCAGCGCCTTGTTCATCTCCGTCGTGCCGAGGACCGGCGTGTCGACGGCATCAAGGGCGCCATAGCCCATCGCCTCGTAAACACGAAAAGCGTTGGCGCCGACGCTGGCAGTCACGACCAGGATCGGGCAGGGCGATTCCGCCATGATCCGCCGCGTTGCCTCGACGCCATCCATCTCCGGCATGATCAGATCCATCAGCACCAGGTCCGGCGGCTGCTGCGCGCACAGCGCAACCGCTTCGTGCCCGTTATGGGCAATCCAGGCGATCTGGTGCTTTGGTGTCGATGCCAAGGCCCGCCGCAAAGCCTCGGCGGCCATCGGCATGTCGTTGACGATACCGATCTTCATGTGCCCGCCTCGCCGATCAGGTCGATGACTGCCTGCAGCAGCGTCTCGTCGTGAAAGCTGCCCTTGGTCAGGTAATAATCCGCGCCGGCATCCAGCCCCCGGCGGCGATCCTCCTCGCGGTCCTTGTAGGACACGATCATCACCGGCAAGGAGCGCAGGTTGATGTCGGCCTTGATCAGTCGCACCAGCTCGATGCCGTCCATGCGCGGCATGTCGACATCAGTGATGATCAGGTCAAAATGGCCCGTGCGTACGGCGTTCCAGCCGTCCATGCCGTCGACCGCGGTTTCGACGCCATAGCCGTTCTGGTCGAGCAGCTTACGCTCCAGCTCGCGGACGGTGAGCGAATCGTCGACGATCAGCACACGCCTGCGCACCGCGCCGGGGCTGGCCGCTGCAATACGCTGGACCTTGCCGAGCGTTCCGGCTGAGACGAGCTTTTCGACAGACCGCAGCATATCCTCGATGTCGATGATCAGCGCCGGCGAGCCGTCCTCCATAAGGGCGCCCGCCTGTATGTCCTTGATCTTGCCGAGGCGCCCGTCGAGCGGCAGGACCACAAGCTCGCGCTCGCCCTGGAACCGGTCGACGACCAGGCCAAAGAGATTGCCGGGATCACCGATGACGATGACCGGCAGCGCGTCGCCCTCCAAACCGACCTCGGCGCCGCCCAGCACCTGCGCGGCGGAGACAAGCCCGACAGTCTGCCCGTCGAGCCGGAAATGCTGCCGCCCTTCCAAGAGCTCGATCCGCTCGCGCGGCAGCTTCAGGGTGCGGGCGATATAGGCCAGCGGAAAGGCATAGGCCTCGCCGCCGATCTCGACCAGCAAGGTCCGCATCACCGAGAGGGTGAGCGGCAGCTGGAGCTGGAAACGGGCGCCCCTGCCCGGCTGGGCCGACACGCGGATCGTGCCGCGTACCTGCTTCAGCATGTTCTGCACCGCGTCCAGCCCGACCCCGCGGCCGGAGATCTCGGTGACCTGCTTCTTCATTGTGAAGCTGGGCAGGAACAGGAATTCCAGCAGCTCGGCTTCGGACAGCTGGGCGGCGACCGGTTCGGTGGTCAGCTTGCGCTCGACGATAGCCCGGCGCAGCCCCTCCGGATCGATGCCTCGCCCATCGTCGGAGACGATTATCTGCAGCATGCCGGCGCTGTGGCGCGCCTCCAGATGGATGATGCCGGCAGCGGATTTGCCTGCTGCGCTGCGCTCCTCAGGCGACTCGATGCCGTGGTCGACCGCATTGCGCAGAAGATGGCCCAGCGGCGCGTCCAGCCGTTCCAATATGTCACGGTCGACCTGCGTGTCCTCGCCGGCGATCTCCAGCCTGACCTGCTTGCCAAGGTCGCGGCCGAGATCGCGCACCATGCGCGGGAAGGCGCGTACCCCATCGGCGAACGGCCGCATCCGGCAGCTGAGCGCCTCGTCGTAGAGCCGCTGCGCCAAGTCGGTCGAGCGGCTATCGAATGTCTCGAGCGCGGCCAGCCGCTCCCCAAGCAGCTGGCCGCTCTCGCCGACCCGAAGCTGCAGATCCGCAAGCACTGCCAGGGCCGGTGCGTTCGCCGCCTGCACGGCGAGCATTTCCCGAAGATCGTCCAGCGCCCGGCCGGTATCGGCCTGCAGGCGCTTCAGCCGCAGCAGCGATTCAGCGAACGGCTTCAACCACCGCGATTCGACCAGCGATTCGCCGGCGAGCCCCAGCAGGCGGTCGAGATTGTCGGCGGTGACGCGCAGGAACCGTTCGGCGCTTTCCGGCGCATCGGCGCGCCGAGGCTGTTCGGCCTGCACCGGCCGTTCCGGTACGACGGCGGGTGATGCTTCTGCTGCGGGTGACGCGTTTGGGGCGCTGTCCAGCGCCGCCGCCAGCATCGCGAGGAAGGCATCGACCTCCGCCGCTTTCTCGCCGTTCCCGGTCCCCTCGCCCCCCGGCTCCCCATTCCACTGGGCGGCCTCGGCCTCCGGCGTGTTGCCGATCCGGGTCAGCAGATCGACGCCCTGGAGCAGCAGGTCGATCTGTTTCTGTCCCAGCAGTATCTCGCCGCGCTGGCCGGCGACGAAGCAATCCTCCATCACGTGGGCGACCCTGACACCAGCGTCGAGCGCGACGATACGGGCGGCGCCCTTCAGCGAATGCGCGGCGCGCATGCAGGATTCGAGCTGATCGGCCGCCGCTGGGTCGCGTTCCAGCGCCAGCAGGCCGGCGGTGAGCACCCGGCCCTGGCTTTCCGCCTCCATGCGGAACAGCTCTTGCATCGAGAGCTGGCTCAGGTCGTCGTCGCTAATGCGAGGCTCCGGTTGATCGTGTGGAAGAGAAGCTGCGGGTCGAGCAGGCCGACCGATTTCTCCCGCCATGACAGCAGCGCCGTGGCATAGGTGGCGGCGGCTTTCGCCGCCGTCGCGGGAACCGGCATCAGCTGCCGCGGAGAGTACCGTTCGACCCCGAAGACCTCATCCGCCGGGCAGACCGCGCCGCCGGCCTGTTGATCATCGAGCGGGGGCCGCAGCACCAGAAAGCGTGGCTCGCCGGCGCTGTGCCTGTCCGCCGCCTCGTCCAGCCGCAGGATCTGGCGCAGCGACACGCAGACCTGCAGCTCACCGCGGATATTGACCAGGCCCAGCACGATACCGTTGCGCCGGTGCGGCAGGGAATGGAGCGGCCGGGCGCCAACCACCTCCTTGAACACCGAGGTCGGCAAGGCGAGCCATTCCGCGCCGATGCGGAACACCACCGCCGACTGCACGCCGTCCTCGGGCGCCGGCTTCTCGCGCGCAACATGGCGGGTCCATTCGGTGAGATGGCCGGCCGGCAAATCGCGGTCCAGCAGGTCGACCGCCGCCGCCGCATAAACCGGGCAATTGCGGCAATGTATGTGGGTCTCGAGCTGCGGGCAGGATGCGTCGCCGCGGACGCCGATCCTGTTCCAGCAATCGTCGATCGCGATGCGTGCGGCGGGCTCCGGCACGGCTGGGGTCTGTTTGCGCATTTAGCCGGCGCCCTTCCGCTCGGCGCGGCTCGCGCGCGCCAGCAGAAGCTGCGCCCCCGGCAGGTCGCCCTGCTTGCGCAGCAGCAGAGCCAGATGGCTCAACGCCTCGCGATGGTCCCGGTCGAGATAGAGCGTCTTGCGGTAATATTGGGCGGCCTCGTCCAGCCTGCCGGCGGCGTCGCGCAACAGCCCGATCAAATAGAGGACCTCAGCCGTCGCGCCGTGATCGCGCATATGGGCCTGGCAGATCGCCTCAGCCTCCGCGAGCCGCCCCTGATCGGCTAGCCGGGCCGCCTCCGCGATCCCGGCAGCCGGCGCCGTCGCCGGTGCCGCGGAGGGCGGCGGCGCGGGGGGCGGGACCACGCGAGGCCTTGCCGGCGCGGGCACGCGCGGCGGGAACGGAACACGTGGCTGCGCCGGAACCGACCGCCGGCGCGGCTCCGACCGCACGGCCGCGACACGGGGCGGAACGGCGGACATCTTGCGAAAGGCGAAGGCCAGGGGAATTCTGGCCGAAACGAAATCGTGATTGAGCAGCAACCCGGTCTCGGACGGGCCGACGAACAAGGCTCCCTCCGCCGTCAGCAGACGGCGCAGCACCGCGACCACTTCGTCCTGCGCCGTGCGGTCGAAATAGATCAGCACGTTCCGGCAAAAGATCGCGTCGTAGACCTCCGCCCCCGGCAGGAAGCCGGGGGCAAACAGGTTGCCCTGCTGAAACGAAACCTGGGAACGGACGGCGTTATTCAGCCGCCAGCCGCGCGGACTCGTGCTGAAATGCCGGTCGCGGAAAGCCAGGTCCCTGCCGCGGAAGGAGTTCCGGCCATAGTCCGCGCGCCGCGCCAGACCCAGTGCCCGTTCGCTGATATCGATCGCGTCTATCCGGAACCGGCCCGCTGGAAGGCCGGCGTCCAGCAGGGCCATCGCCATCGAATAGGGTTCCTCCCCCGTCGAGCATGGCAGGCTGAGCAGGCGCAGGGTGCCGGCCGGATGATGGGGAACCCAGCTGTCGAAAACGATCCGGACAAGTGCGGCGAAGGCCTCGCGGTCGCGGAAGAACCAGGTCTCCGGCACGACCACCGCCTCGATCAGGTTCTGCAGCTCGGCCTCGGAGGCCCGTACCAGCTCGAGATAGGCGAGCGGATCGCGCAGCCCGCAGGCCGCCTGCCGTTCCACCACGGCGCGCTCGACCGCGGGCGATCCAATCGTGGCGGCATCCAGCCCCATGGTGGCCTGAAGCAGCCTCTCGAATTCGTCGGCGACCATCAGGCGGGCGCTTGCTGGCTGAACAGCTGGTCGCGGACGGATGGCGGCAGCAGCCTGTCGATCTCGATCCACTGGATCAGGCCGTGCTCATCGGCGGCCACCGGTCCCAGATAAGGGGCAGTGTCGCTGCCGACGCCGGGATCGGCGAAGTCGGCCGGATCGCGCCGCATGATCTCCGTCGCCCGCTCGGCCATAAGGCCCAGCCAGCGTGCGGTTCCGTCGCGGTCAGGATAATCGACGATGACGATCCGCGTATCCAGCCGCCGCCGTGCGGGCCGGCCGAGCGCCAGCTGGTTGAGATCGACCAGGGGAACCGGGGTACCGTGATAATCGATGATGCCGGCGATCCCGGCCGCTGCCTGCGGAATGCGCTTCACCGTCACCAGCGGCAGGATTTCGACGATCCGCGCCGCATCCAGGGCATACCGATCGTCGTCCAGCCGGAGCAGGAAGAACAACATCGCGCCTCCGCCCTATTCCAGCTTGAACCTGGACACGCCGTTGCGCAGGTCGCCCGAGACACGGTTCAGCTCTTCGATCGCCAGGCTGGACTGGCCAAGCGATTCGACCGTTTGCTGCACGGCCTCTGTCAGCTGGGTCAGCGCCTGGGTGATCTGCTCCGCCCCGGTCGCCTGCGCCTGCATCCCCTCGCCCACTGATTCGATGCGGGGTGCGAGCGCCTGGACCTGCTGGATGATCTGCGACAGCTGTTCGCCCACCTGCTGCACCTCCTGGATGCCGCGGCGCACCTCCTCGGAAAATTTGTCCATGCCCATTACCCCGGCGGCGACGGCCGACTGGATCTCTTTGACCGTCTGCTCGATGTCGTAGGTGGCGACCGCGGTCTGGTCGGCTAGGCGGCGGATCTCGGTGGCCACGACGGCGAAGCCGCGCCCGTATTCGCCGGCCTTTTCCGCCTCGATCGCTGCATTGAGCGACAGCAGGTTGGTCTGGTCGGCGACCTTGGTGATGGTGGTCACCACCTGATTGATATTGCCCGCCTTTTCGTTGAGCACCGCGAGCTTGGCATTGACCGCGCCGGCCGCCTCCATGACATGGTGCATGGTGTCTTCCATATGGGTCAGGCCGGCTTGGCCGTTTCCCGCGAGGACGGCCGACTGATCGGCAAAGGTGGAAACCTCATCCAGGGTTCTGACCAGCTCCTTCGAGGTCGCGGTGATCTCCTTCGACGTTGCGCCGATTTCGGTGGTGGTCGCGGCGATCTCGCTGGCGGTCGCCTGCTGCTCCTTGGCCGTCGCCGCGATCTCGTTGATCGAGGCATTGACCTGGATTCCGGATTTCTGCACCTGGCCGATCAGCCCCGTCAGGTCGTCGACCATACGGTCAAAGCCGTCGGCCAGAGTTCCGAATTCGTCGCGCCGCTCCAGGGCCACACGCCGGGATAGATTGCCGCTGCGCATCACCTCGACGACGGAGACCAGCTGCGCGAGGGGGCCGGTGATCGCCCGCATCAGGAAGTAGCCGCAAACAAAGGCGAGGATCACCGCCATTGCGGCGCTGGCGACGATGCCGATCCTGACCGCAGCGACCTGCGCGCGAATATGCGCGACAGACTTCTCGACCTCGGCCGAATTCCAGTTGACCAGATGCCGCACGGCGGCCTGCGCCTTGGTGAAATCGGGCGCCAGCTGATCGCGCAGGGCGGCGTAGGCGGCGTCCTTGGTCCTGGGGTCGGCGCTGAGCTTCAGCACGTCCTGCTGGGCACGCAGATAGGCGGTGCGCAGGTCCTTCAGGGCGTTGAAGTTTCTTTGATCCTCCTCATTGCCGAAGATGGCGGCGGCGTATTGCGCCATCTCTGCGTCCAGCTGTGCGGAGCTGGTCTTGATGTCGGCGTCGACGGCATCCGCAGCGGCCTTGTCGGGCTGCAGGACATACGCCTCGGTCGAACTATAATTCTGTTCCCAGGCGGCCAGTATCCCCGCGCTGTGCCCGGACCCTTGCAGAGTGTCGGCCTGGATCTCCAGCGCCTCTCCATCGACGATTTCAAGACCGATATAGGCAACAACGCCCATCACCATCATCAAGAACAAGATGACCACGAAACTGCCGAGAATTCTCCCTCTGATCGTCCAGTTTTTCATTCGGACCCGCCTGATTCTCCAAGCCGCGATTGGCAACGATCTGTTTGAGGAATCTAGCGGGAAAATCCGGGGTACGCCATCGGCGAAATTTCGTCGACTTATGCTCACTTGACCCTGCACCGCGCTGGTGACTGCGGGAATCGTGTTCCGATATTGCGGCCCAGACATCGGTGAAATACAGTTGCTCGGTCAGCGCCTAAGCGAATGAAATTCGCACAATAATGTAAGCAGTTAACAAGGGGGCAGGGTTGCAGCTCGTAACCGGCGGCGGCGGCTTTATCGGTAGCCACCTGGTCGATCGTCTGATCGGTGCGGGCCTGAGCGTGCGGGTGCTGGACAATTTCAGCGTCGGCCGGCGCGCCAATCTTGCTCAGCATGACGGCAATCCCCGGCTGGAAATCGTCGAGGCCGACATCGCCGACAAGGCGGCGGTCGACGAGGCCTGTACCGGCGTCGAGCGTGTATATCACCTCGCCGCCCGCGCCGATGTCGTACCGTCGATCCAGGAGCCCAACGCCTATTTCCGCGCCAATGTGGACGGAACCTTCGCCGTGCTGGAGGCGGCGCGACGGCACGGGGTGAAGCGGCTGACCTATGTCGCCTCATCGTCCTGTTACGGGATTCCCGATACCTATCCGACCCCGGAAACCGCGCCGGCCGATCCGCGCTATCCTTACGCGCTGACCAAATATCTGGGCGAACAGCTGGTCATGCACTGGGCGCAGGTCTACGGGCTGCCCGCCAATGCCGTCAGGTTCTTCAATGTCTACGGTCCGCGCGCCCGCACCAGCGGCACTTACGGCGCAGTATTCGGCGTGTTCCTGGCCCAATTGCTAGCGGGCCGGCCGCTGACCGTCGTCGGCGACGGCGAACAGACACGCGATTTTACTTTCGTCAGTGACGCGGTGGACGCTCTTTTAGCGGTCGCCGACAGCAATAAAGTGGGCCAGATCTATAATGTCGGCAGCGGACGGCCGGTCAGCGTCAATGAATTGATAAAAGAACTTGGCTCTCCACCGACCGTGCATATTCCGAAACGTCCAGGAGAACCGGACTGCACCTGGGCGGATATCACGAAAGTACAAGGTGAAATAGGCTGGAATCCCGAAGTCTCCTTCGCCGCCGGAGTAAAAATTATGCTTGAAAACATCGATTATTGGCGCGACGCTCCGGTATGGACCACTTCAAGCATCGAAGTGGCGACAAAAGACTGGTTCAAATTTCTGGGAGGGGCGCAATCCTAATGCCTATGACATCGAGGATTGATGGACGCTAGTCTGCCCCCAATGGACATTCTGTCAGCGGGCGGAAAAGATCCACGCAATAAAGTCCGCACGATCGATGAGATCGCCGCCATCGTCGCGCAGCTGCGGGACGACGGCAAGATCGTGGTGCAGGCCCACGGAACCTTCGACCTGCTGCATCTGGGCCATGTCAGGCATCTGGAGGCGGCGCGTGCATTGGGCGACGTACTGATCGTCACCATCACCGCCGACCGCTTCGTCAATAAAGGCCCTGGACGGCCGGTATTCGGCGAGACACTGCGGGCCGAAATGCTGGCCAACCTCCAGCATGTCGACTGGGTCGCCATCAACGACTCCCCGGATGCGGTGAGCGCGCTCGAGCTGATCGGCCCCAGCCTTTATGTCAAAGGACAGGATTACCAGGACCCGCAAGGCGACGTCACCGGCAAGATTTTGCTGGAGCGCGCAGCGGTGGAATCGCGCGGCGGCGCCATTCACTTCACCGAAGAGATCACCTTCAGCTCGACCGAGCTGATCAACCGCCATTTCAATGTCTTCGAGCCGCATGTCCGCGACCATCTGAGCGGCTTGCGCGCCGATAACGGCCTGGCCGGCCTGATCGACCTGATCGACAGCGTGCGCGACTATCGCGTGGTGCTGGTCGGCGATGCGATCATCGACGAGTACCAGTATGTGCTGCCGATCGGGAAGCCGCCCAAGGAAAGCATTATCGCCGCCCGGTTCCAGGATCACGAAATCTTCGCCGGCGGGGTTTTCGCCGCGGCCAATCACGTGGCGTCGTTCTGCGCCGAGGTGGACGTCATCACCAGCGTCGGCGCCGGCGACCCGCATGAGGAGCTGATCCGCAAGAGCCTGAAGCCGAATGTCCGCCTGCATACGGTCCGCCGCCCCGGCGTGCCGACAACCTGCAAGCGCCGCTTCGTCGATCCCTCCTATATGCGCAAGCTGTTCGAAGTCTATGTCATGGACGACGAGCCGCTGACCCGCGATTTGCAGGATGAGCTCGACGGGCTGATCCGCGATCTGGCGCCCAGATCCAACCTGGTGATCGCCACCGATTTCGGCCATGGGCTGATCGGGCCGACGACGGTTGAAACCTTGCTGAATACTGCGCCGTTTCTTGCGGTCAACACGCAGAGCAACAGCGCCAACATGGGCTATAACCTGATCACCAAATATCCGCGCGCGGACTATGTCTGCATCGATGCCCCCGAGGCGCGGCTGGCGGTGACAGACCGCGTGTCGAAGATCGGCGACATCGCCCACCGCCTGGGCGATGGGCGGATCGATTACGCCAGACTGATCATCACCCACGGCAAGCACGGCTGCGTCAGCTATGAGCGGGGCGGGATCGTGCATACCGTGCCCGCCGTCGCCCGCAAGGTGGTGGATACGGTGGGCGCCGGCGACGCCTTCCTGGCGGTGACCGCGCCGCTGGTCGCCGCCGGCGGCGCGATGGAGAAAGTCGCCTTCGTCGGCAACGTGGCCGGCGCTCTGAAGGTCGAGATCGTCGGTCACCGCAACTCGATCGAGAAGGCGGCGCTGATCAAGGGAATAACGGGGCTGCTCAAATGAAAAATGCTCTGGCGCTGGAACCCGCAGTCACCGCGATCGCCTCGATCGCCGACACTTACTTCCAGACCCTGACCCAGCTGGTCCGCGATGTCGCGGTGACCGACGGCGACGCCCGTCTGCTGACCGTCGACCAGGGCTTCGGCCGGGTTTCGCGGATGGCGCATACGGCGCATGACAGCGGCAACAAACTCATCTTTGTCGGCAATGGCGGCAGCGCCGGCATCGCCAGCCATCTGGCGATCGATTTCTCCAAGAACGGCGGCATGCGCTCGCTCGCCTTCAACGATGCCGCCGCGCTGACCTGCCTGGGCAACGACCTGGGCTATGAGAATGTCTTCGCCAGCCAACTCGATTTTCATGCGCGGCCGGGGGACCTGCTGATCGCGATCTCGAGCTCGGGCATGTCCGAGAGCATCCTGCGCGCGGTGGACACGGCGCGGTTGCGCAACTGCGGCGTCGTCACCTTGTCGGGCTTCGCAGAGGACAACACGCTGCGGCTGTTGGGCGATGTGAATTTCTATATCCGGTCCAGCTCCTATGGCTTCGTCGAGGTCGCCCATATGGCGGTCTGCCACGCCATACTGGACCTGGACCTCGGCCGGCCGGCGCCGGACCGCCACTGACCCCGCGGGAGTATTCGTCGATGCCGTTCAAGCGAGTCCTGGTTACCGGGGGCGCGGGCTATGTCGGATCGTGCCTGATTCCCAAGCTGCTCGATGCCGGCTACGGCGTGACGGTGCTGGATCTCTATATCTACGGCGACGATATCTTCGCCCCTTGGCGCGCCAATCCGGAGCTGACCGAGGTCAAGGGCGACCTGCGCAATCCGGAGACTGTGGCCAAGGCACTCAAGGGCTGCGACGCGGTCATCCACCTCGCCTGCATCTCCAACGACCCGTCCTTCGACCTCAATCCCGATCTCGGCCGGTCGATCAATTACGACTGTTTCCGGCCGCTGGTCCGGGCGGCCAAGGATGCGGGGGTCAAGCGCTTCATCTATGCATCGTCATCCTCGGTCTACGGCATCAAGGACGATCCCAACGTGACCGAGGACCTGGCACTGGAGCCGCTGACCGATTATTCGAAATACAAAGCGCTGTGCGAGGACGTGCTCAATGAGGAGCGCGAGCCCGGCTTCACCACCGTCATCATCCGGCCGGCGACCGTCTGCGGCTATGCCCCGCGGCTGAGGCTCGACCTGACGGTCAATATCCTGACCAACCTTGCGATCACCAACCGGCGGATCACGGTATTCGGCGGCGATCAGCTGCGCCCGAACCTGCATGTCGAGGACATGACCGACCTCTATCTGATGTTGCTGGCGGCGCCGAATTCGGCGGTCGACGGCAAGGTTTGGAATGCCGGCTACCATAATCTCAAGGTCATGCAGATCGCCGAGATGGTGCGCGCGAAGATCGGCGACAGCGTCGAGATCGCCGTGACGCCAACCGACGATCACCGGTCCTATCACGTGTCGTCGGCCCGCATCCAAAAGGAGCTGGGTTTCACCGCGCGCCATACGGTCGAGGATGCGATCGAGAGCCTGCAGGCTGCCTTCGCCCAGGGGAAGGTACCGAACTCGCTGACCGACGACCGTTATTTCAACATCAAGCGCATGCAGGGCATCAGCCTGCAATGAGTGGGCGTTCGGCGACTGGGCGTCCGCCGCCGACCGAGGTCAAATGCCTGCTGCCGGTGTGGGGGCACGGGCATGTGCGGCAATTCCTGGAATACGGCCTGCCCACCCTGCTCGCCCCTGGCAACGTGCCAGCGCTCAAGGCGGCGCTGCCGTGCGAGTTCGTTATCGCTACGGCGAGCGAAGACGCGGCGGCGATCCTGGAACACCCGAACTGGCAGCGGCTTACGGAAATCTGTCCTACCCGGATCGTGCCGATCGACGACCTGATCTCGGATGCCAGCCACGCCACCAGCCTGACCCTGGCCTATAGCCGGCTGATCCGCGCAGGCGGGCCGGCTATGGTCGATTGCTGCTTCCTGTTCCTGGTCGCGGATTTTCTGCTCGCCGACGGTTCGCTGATTTCGGTGCTGAGAAGGCTGCAGGCCGACGCCAGCGGGGTTCTGGCAGGCAATTTTCAGGTGGCGGCGGAAGAGATGGCGCCGCATCTGCCCATATCCGGTGACTTGCGGCCACGTGAACTGGTGCGCCTGGCGCTGGGCCATCTGCATCCGGACACGACCGGCTCGATCGTCAATGGCGATTTCCGGCACAGCGCGGCGACCAACCGCCTGTTCTGGCGGGTCGACGACAATACGTTGCTGGGCCGCTTCTACCTTGCCCACATGATCGGTATCCGGCCGGAAGTGACCGATTTCATCGTCGGGTCGTCCTGCGACTACAGCTTCATCCCCGAGTTGTGCCCATCGGGCAATGTCGAGACGATCGCGGATTCCGATGAGTATTTCGCTGTCGAGATGCAGCCTCCAGGAAATGGGGCAATGCCCGGCGCGGCGCGGCTGAACCCGGCCAAGTTTGCCGCCGATCTGTCGAAATGGACGACGGCGCGCCACCGCAACAACGCCGACACGACGATCGTCTTTCATGCCGGGGATATAACCTCAGCGGCCACGGCCGTCGCCGCCCAGGCCGATGCGACGGTCTGCGAAATCGCCGAAGCACTGTCCCCGGCCCCGCGGCCGCATCGCGATCATCCTTATTGGATCGGCGGCTTGGCGCTCCACCGCGCCACCACAGGTCGCCTGCCGGAAGCGGAGCTGGGCTATCGCCCCGCCGACCGGCAATCGACCATGACCGCACTGCTGTGGCGGTTGCGGCTTGCCGCCTTCGGCCGTCCGCCTTCGGTGCGCCCCTGGCATCCGCGCGCGGCGGATTATGCATGCGCACGAAAGGCGGTGGCGGGGGCGGACCACGTCCTCGTCGTCGCCGGCGAACCCAGGAGCTTTGCCCACTGGCTGCGGCCGATGGGCAAAAGCGTGACCGCGCTCGGCCCGGCGCATGTGCTGAACGGTGCGCTGTCAGCCCCGGATGGAGGGTTCGATGCCTGCCTGATCGTTCTCCCAGAGGATGCGGTGGCGCACGGCGCGGCCCTGCTCGCCAAGGTCGCACCGTCGCTCACGCAAGGTGCCGCGATCACCGTGCTGGCAACCGGAAACCCCGCCGAGGAGATCAGCCTGTTCGCGCCAGCCGGCGACGAGGCCGCGCGCCTGCTCCCACAGGGCGGCTGGAGCGTCGGCAGCTTCTATACCACCGCCGGCCCGGTCCGCCGCACGGTTCAGCAGCGCCTGACCCGGTTGATGCGCGCCGCCTACGGCACCTCCCCTGCCTTCTTGCCGTTCTACGCGATCGCCTGGGCGGGCCTGGCGGCGGCGAGCTATGTCTGCAACCTGACGGCTATGCGGCCGGCGGCCGAGCCGGACGGCTGGTGTTCCAGCGTCGTGCTGACCGTGCGCAAGGCCGGGCCAGCGGCAAACCACGCCGCGACGCCCGTTCGCCGCCACTCGACCGGACTGGTGGCATTATGCGCGATATCGTGATCGACGCCGAAACCAGCCGGGCCGACCAGGCGGAGCCGGGAGCGCCGCGGGCATCGTCCGGCAGGCCTCCTCCCAAGGCAGTCAAATGCGTGGTGCCGGTCTGGGGCTATCGCTTCGTGCGCCAGTTCCTGGAATTCGGCCTCAGGACCATGCTGGCGCCCGGCAACGTGCCCGCCCTGGCGAAGATGCTGCCCTGCGAGTTCATCATCCTGACCGGCTATGAGGACGAGCCCTTCCTGCGGCAGCATCCGACGTTCCGGCAGCTGTCGGAGGTGTGCAAGGTCGATATCCGCCGCATCGACCATCTGATCACCGGCACCAACTATTCGACGACGATCACGCTGGCCTATGCCGAGGCGATCCGCGCCGAGGGCCCGGCGCTGACCGATACCTGCTTCCTCCTTCTGGTCTCCGACTATATCGTCGCCGACGGCTCGTTCCGGAACATCCTCAAGCGGATGATGGACGGCGCCAGCGGCATCCAGGTCGGCAATTTCCAGGTGGCCGAGCAGGACGCCATGCCCTGGCTGCAGGACCAGCTGCTGGCAGCGCCCGGGGCACTGTCGCTGCCGCCCCGCACGCTGATGCGCTGGGCGCTGTCGCACCTGCATCCGGCGACGGTCGCCAACATCGTCAACTATCCGCTGAACAACAACACCCACACCAATCGCCTGTTCTGGAGGGTGGACGGCGAGGCGCTGATCGGCCGGTTCTACCTGATGCACATGATCTGCATCCGGCCGGAGCTGGAGGACTTCGTCATCGGCGCATCCTGCGACTATTCCTTCATCCCCGAGATGTGCCCAAGCGGCAATGTCGAGATCGTTCCCGATTCCGACGAGTATCTCGTGATCGAGATGCAGCCGCGCGATCATGAATCGGGCTTCCTGCGCGTCGGCCCGCTGAAAGCGAAAAGGCTGGCCGGAACGCTGTCGGAATGGACCACGGCGCGGCATCGCGAGAATGCCAACCATTCCGTGCTGTTCCACGCGGGTGACATCGCACCGGACCGGATCGGGGCGATGGAAGGATCGATCGAGGCATTCCTCGCCGATGTCCGTCAATCGATCAAGCGGACGCCCAAGCCCTATCGCAACCATCCCTATTGGCGGGGCGCCATCGCCGCGCATCGCGAGGCGACCGGACAGAAGCTGACAAGCGAGGAGTGGCGGCGGGTGATGGGCATACCCGATCCGTCGGGCACCGATCATTGGTTCAACCGCTGGGTGATCGACCGAATCCGCTTCGCTTTGTTCGGGCGGCCGCCCCATGTCCGCGTCTGGCATCCGCGCTGGCCCGACCTGAAGGCGGTGATGGAGCAGATCGGGGATTTCTTCACCGATCCGCGCCAGCGCATGCTGATGCTGGCGGACACACCGACGATCTTCACGGCCTCACTAGGCGACGATGGCGAGCGCGCGATGCGCGTACGGCTCACCCCGTTCATCAGTTCGGTCGCCGAAATCTACCAGCCGATGTTCGGCTGCTTCGATGTCTGCCTGCTGGAGCTCAGCGAAAATGACCTGAACCGCGCCGACGAGGCGATCGACCGGGTCGCGCCGCTGATGAAGGACGGCGGCCGAATCGTAGTCGTCATCTACAACAACCGCGACAAGCAGATCGAGGACTTCGCCGGCAGCCTGAGCTTTCACTCCCCGCGCCTGCTGCGCCCGGCGGCCGAGCCTGTGGCGATCCAGTTCGTGCCGGCCAACAGCTTCCGGTTCCGGGTCTTGCGGACGATGATGCGTGTGGCCCGGACGGCGAGCCGGCGCCCGCTGGTCGGAGTGCCGCTGCTGCTGTTGACCGGGTGGTTCCTGGCGCCGGCCTGCCTGATCGCCAACCTGGCCGTGCAGCGGGCGCAGCAATCCCCGCTGCATCCGGGGATCCGGGCGACGAGCGCGATCCTGACCTTCCAGGTCGACGGCGCGGCAGGACGCGAGGCCTATCGATATTCGGCCAACCGCATCGTGCGGCAACGCCAGCGCGTCCGCCGCGGACTGCCCTTCGCCCCACCAGAGGACGCCATGCGCCGCTTTGCCGGGTTCGCGCCGGCAACCCAGGGAGAAAGCACCGGCAGGTCGGCGCGCGAAGGCACGGTCGAGCCGCAATATAACCGCTGCACCGAGCTGATGGAGCAGTACGGGCTGACCTCACTGGGCCTGATGACCAATCAGGTCTATCACGACGACCCGCGCCGCCTGGCCATCCTGCTGGCGCGCTACAAGTTCGTCGCCAAGATGCTGAGCGGTAAGGAATATGTCGCGGAGGTGGGCTGCGGCGACGCCTTCGGAACCAGAATCGTCCAGCAGGAGGTCGACCGGGTCGTCGCCTATGATATCGACCCGCTTTTCATCGAGGATATCCGCCGGCGCCAGTCGCCGCGCTGGCCGATCGAGGCCCATGTGCACGACATTGTCGAGGGGCCGCTCCACCACCGGCATGACGGTATCTACAGCCTGGATGTGATTGAGCATATCGATCGGGCCGACGAGCGCGCCTATCTCGCCAACCTCAAAGAATCGCTGACCGAGGACGGGGTCCTGATCATCGGCTCACCGTCACTCGAATCCCAGGCCTATGCCTCGCCGCTCAGCAAGGAAGGGCATATCAACTGCAAGAGCGGCGCGGAGCTGAAGGCCCTGCTGGAGCAGGAGTTCCGGCATGTCTTCGTCTTCTCGATGAACGACGAGGTGGTCCATACGGGCTTCTATCCGATGGCCCATTACCTGCTGGCGGTCTGCTGCGGGGCGAAATGAGCGGCGCCCAACGGAAACGCATCGGCATCGATTTCGACAACACAATCATTTCCTATGACACCGTCTTCCTGTCGGCGGCGGTTGCGCGCGGCCTGGTCGCCAGGGATTTCACCGGCACCAAGCGTGCCGTGCGCGATGCGATCCGGCTGCTGCCCGACGGCGAAAACAGCTGGCAGCGGCTTCAGGGCCATGTCTATGGCCAGGGCATCGCCGGCGCGACGATGTTCGACGGGCTGGAAGGTTTCCTGCGGCGCTGCCGGCGTGACGGCCATACGGTGGTGATCGTCAGCCACAAGACCGAGTACGGCCATTTCGACCCGGCCCGGGTCAATCTGCGCGACGCCGCGCTGGGCTGGATGTGCGACCGCGGCTTTTTCGCCGCGGACGGTTTCGCCATCAGCCGCGCGGACGTCCATTTCGAAAGCACGCGGGCCGAGAAACTCAAGCGCATCCGCGCCCTGAAGCTCACCCATTTCATCGACGACCTGCGCGAGGTCCTGGACGATCCGGATTTCCCGCCCGCGGTCAAGCGTATCCTGTTTTCGCGCGACGCCGACGAACCGCTTCCCTACCCCGCCTTCGCGCGCTGGAGCGAGATCGAGAGCGCGTTGCTGGACGGGCCGGAATGATCGCGCCAAGCGAGGCCGCGGCGAGGCTGATCGGCGCCGCGATCGATCGGATCGAACCGGTCGGCGGCGGACGCAACAGCCGGGTCTATCGCGTGCGGTCGGGCGGGACCGACTATGCCCTCAAGCAATACCCGCCGCGGAACGACGACCCGCGCGACCGACTGGGCACCGAGGCCAAGGCACTGCGGCTGATGGAACGCCATCGCTTGGAGCGTGTCCCGCGCTTCCTCGCGGCTGACGAAGAGCATGGCTTCGCCTTGCTGAGCTGGCTCGACGGCACGGCGGTCGACAGCCCGTCCGAGACCGACATCGACCAGGCTGCCGCATTCCTGGCCGCAATCCGTGCGCTACGCCACGACGATGCCGCCGCCAGCCTGCCGCCGGCCAGCGAGGCCTGCCTGTCCGGCCGGGAAATCGTCCGGCAGCTTCGGGGGCGCCTGGAGGCACTGAAGGCCGCCGACGCGCCGGAGCTTCACGCATTCCTGCGGGGGCCGTTCGCAGACAGGATGACGGGTCTGTTGTCCACGGCCGAAACGCTGGCTGGTTTCGACACCGACCTGCCGCCTGAATGGCAGAGCCCGGTACCGTCCGATTTCGGCTTTCACAATACTATGCGCCAGGCGGACGGCGCGCTGGCCTTCTTCGATTTCGAATATTTCGGCTGGGACGATCCGGTGAAGCTGACCGCCGACGTGATGCTGCATCCGGGGACCCTGCTCGATCCGTCGCTGCGCTTGCGGTTCCGGCTGGCGGCGGAGGACGTGTATGGCGGCGATCCCGGCTTCAGGGCCCGCCTCGACGCCTATTATCCATTGTTTGGCCTCAGATGGGTGCTGATACTCTTGAACGAGTTCCTGCCGAATCGCTGGCAACAGCGGGTTGCAGCGGGTGCCGAAAACGATTGGGTAGAAGCCAAAAAGCGGCAACTTGCCGAGGCGGAAGCCTTGCTGGGGCAGATAGGGAGTACGCTTAGTGGACGGCCAAGGGACTGACAGGGTGGCGGCGCTGGACCAGAGGTCGATCGACCTGCGCCGGCTGATCGTGCGTGGGCTGGAGGGCGGCGGGCGCGGCCATATCGGCTCCTCGATGTCGCTCGTCGAGATACTGCGGGTGCTCTATGACGACGTGCTGCGTTTCAGGCCGGACGAGCCCAAATGGCCGCAGCGCGACCGGATGATCCTCTCCAAGGGGCATGGCTGCCTCGCCCTCTATGTCATGCTCGCCGACAAGGGCTTCATTCCGCTCGACACGCTCGACACGTTCTGCCGCCGCGATTCGATCTTGGGCGGCCACCCCGAGGCGGGCAAGATTCCCGGCGTCGAGGCCTCGACCGGGGCGCTGGGCCATGGGCTGTCGGTCGGGGTCGGCATGGCGCTGGCGGCGCGGATGCAGGGCCGCGACAGCCGGGTCTTCGTGGTGATGGGCGACGGCGAGATCAATGAGGGCTCGGTGTGGGAGGCGGCGCTCAGCGCCGGCAAGCACGGCCTCTCGAACCTGACCGCGATCGTCGACTACAACAAGATCCAGTCCGCCGGCCCAACGCGCGAGATCCAGGATCTGGAACCGCTGCTCGACAAATGGCGCGCCTTCAATTTCGCCGCAGAAGAGGTCAACGGGCACGACGTGGCGGCGCTGCGCGATGTCATGAATCGCCTGCCCTTCGACCCGGGGCGTCCCTCGGCGATCATCTGCCACACGGTCAAGGGCAAGGGCATCGGCTTCGCCGAGAACGATGCCAGCTGGCACCATAAGGCCAAGGTCGGCCCCGACATGGTCGCCCAGATGTATGCGGCGCTGGAGTAGCCACCAATGCGCATGACTTGCCTCAACATGATCCATACGCTGGCGCAGCGCGACCCGCGCCCGGTCTTCATCGGCTCGGACCTCAGCCCCGGCCTGCTCGGCGCCATGCAGAAGGAGATGCCCAAGCGCTATTACATGGAGGGCATCACCGAGGCCAATGTGATCGGCATGGCGGCGGGCATGGCGATGGACGGCTTCATGCCCTACGTCAACACCATCGCCACCTTCATCACCCGCCGCTGCTATGAGCAGGTGGCGGTCGATTTGTGCCTGCACAATCTGCCTGTCCGCCTGATCGGCAATGGCGGCGGCCTGGTCTATGCGCCGCTGGGCCCGACCCACCTCGCCATCGAGGACATCGCTATCATGCGCGTGCTGCCCAACATGGCGGTCGTCGCGGTGTGCGACGCGGAGGAGATGGTCCGGCTGATGGACCGCACGCTGGACTGGCCCGGGCCGCTTTATATCCGCCTGGCCAAGGGCGGCGATCCGGTGGTGAGCGACGCCAGGAATGGCTTCGAGATCGGCAAGGCCATCCCGATGCGGCGCGCCAAGCGCGGGGGCGTATCGCTGATGGCGACCGGCGTGATGACCACCAATTGCCTCGCCGCCGCCGATATCCTCGAGCGCGACGGGATCGACGCCTCCGTCCTGCATGTCCATACGGTGAAGCCGCTGGACGAGGGGGCGGTACTGGAGCAGGCCGCCGATGCGCGGCTGGTGGTGACGGTCGAGGAAGGCGTTGCCGTCGGCGGCTTCGGCAGCGCGGTGACCGATCTGCTGGTCGAAAGACTGGCGCGCTCGATGCCGCCGATGCTGCGGCTGGCGCTGCCCGACGCCTTCCCGACCAAGTACGGCGTCCAGAACGATCAGTTCCAGGTCTTCGGCCTGACACCGGAACAGATCGCCGCCTCGGTCCGGTCGGCGCTCACATGATGCTGCTGGTCGGCGCGGATTCGGAGATCGGCGCCGCGACGCTCCGGCATATGGCGGATTCTGGCCTGGCGGCCCAAGGCACGACACGGCGCGGCGACCGCGCGGCTGACAGCCTGCTGCCGCTTGATCTGTCCCAGCCCCTCGACGATTGGACGCCGCCGTCCGGAACCTGGGCGACCTGCATCTTCGCCGCGGTCCCACGCCTTGCCGCCTGCGCGGCCGATCCGGCGGGCTCCGCCTTCATCAATGTCACTCAAACATTGGCACTGACCGAGCGGCTGGTTGCCCGGGGCATTCATACGCTGTTGCTCTCGACCAACCAGGTCTTCGACGGAAGGGAACCGCACATGCCAGCGGACGCGCCGCGCGCACCGGTCAGCGACTATGGCCGGCAGAAGGCCGAGGCCGAGGCCGAGTTCGAACGGCTGCTCGCGCACGGGGAACCGGTCGCAATCCTCAGACTTTCCAAGGTCGTCTCGCCCGACATTGCGCTGATCCATGGCTGGGTCGAAGCGTTGAGCGCCGGCGAGCCGATCCGCCCTTTCGCCGACATGATGATGGCGCCGGTCGAAACTCGCCTTGCCGCCGAGGCGATCACCGCGCTGATGCAGGCGCGCGCGCCCGGAATATTCCAGCTGACCGGCCCCACCGACGTGACCTATGAGGCGGTCGCCTGCCATATCGCCGATCGCATCGGCGCCGCGCAGACGCTGATCGAGGCAATCCCAGCCGCCTCGGCGGGCATGCCGTATGGGGCGACACCGCGCCATACGACCTTGGATTCGCGCGCGCTGCGCGACCGGTTCGGCATCGTCCCGCCCGACCCGTGGGAGGTCATCGACCGGATCATCCGGAATCCCGGGAGCACCCGGCGATGAACGCGCACAGCGACAGGCTGGGAGACCGTCTGACGCCGCCTTTCGACGAGGCCGCTTTCCTGGCGCATCTCGGCGATCCGGCGCGCATGGCGCCCTTCGTCGATTTCGTCATGCGCCGGCTGCTAGCCAGCCACCATCACGGCATCTTCTGGGGCGACCGGATGCTGACCCTCGACAAGGCGGCGGGCTTCCTGTCCGACCCGGCCTTCGCCGCGGCCTGGGAACAGGTGCGCGGCGCCCATGACTACGACCAATACGACGAAGCGCAGTCGATCGCCTGGCGGCTCAATACGCTGGTCTGGGCGGCCAAGACGGCGCTTCGCCTGCCTGAGGGCGATTTCGTCGAATGCGGCGTTTTCCAGGGTGACATGTCGCTCGTCACACTGCTGGCCTCCGGCTTGCTGGGCAGCGGCCGGCACCTTCACCTGTTCGACTCTTTCGACGGGATCGACCCAGCCCGCCTAGTCGAAGGCGAATATGCCGGGTTCGGGAATTATGTCGAGATGGCCAATTCCCACTACCGCAAACCCGGCCTCTACGAGGGCGTGGCCGCGCGCTTCGCCCCCTATCCGCAGGTCAGTGTTCATAAGGGCTTCCTGCCCGAAAGCTTGGAAGGCAGGGCGCCGGACAGGATCGCCTGGCTGCATATCGACCTCAACGCCGCCAAGCCGGAGATCGATACGCTGAGCGTGCTGTTCGACCGGATCGTTCCCGGCGGGCTGATCGTGCTGGACGATTACGGCTGGCTGCCCTTCAAGGCCCAGCGGGATGCGGAAGATATTTTCTTTGCCGAGCGCGGCTATGCCGTGCTCGAGCTCCCGACCGGGCAAGGCCTGGTGGTAAAGCGGCCGTGAGTCGGGCGCCAACTCTCGAACTGAATCTGAACGCCGAAGCGGTGCGAGCCCGGTTTGGTGAGCTGACGACGCTTGCGGAGATCGTCGCCCAGGTACGGGGCACGCACGGCAACCGCGTCGCGGTCGAGATGCTGCTGAACGGCGTCGGCATGATCCCGACGGCGGTTCGCAACGAGCCCTATTACGGCGAGATGCTCGACTACCAACTGGGCCTGCTGCTGGCTCATCTGGGCCAGGCGGACGCGGCTGCCGGCCTGATCCGCCGCTCCGGCACGCTGCCGCATTCCGGCGGCAACGGGCTGTTCCCCGACGTCATCGCAGAGGGGCTCGAACTGCAGGTACAGGCGGCCCAGGCGGCGGCGCGCGGCATGCCGCCGATCCTGATCGCCGCGATGCCTGGCGCCGGCAGCGCCTCGCTGACGCAAAGCATCGCCGCCACATTGGCCATGCCGATTGTTCGGCTCAGCGCCGGGGACTTCCCCGACTACATCACGATGCCGAGCTGGCTCGAACGGTTCTCCGTCGGCGGCGCGCTGACCCACGACCATTTCGGCGCAACGCCGTTCAACCTCGGCGTGCTGGAGGCGGTCGGCTGGAAAGAGGTCTTCGTGCTGATCCGCGATCCCCGCGCCGCGGCAGCAGCGCTCGCCCGCAAGGAGGCGGCGGCCTACGGCCGGGTGCCGGCGGGCGAGGCGGGCGCCCGCCGGGTCGCCGAGATCACACCCAGAAATACATTCCGTGGTTGAATCTCTGGCTGGCCGCTGAAGAACAGTCCGGCCTGCGGATTCATTGGATTCGCTACGGCGAAGTGTGCACGGATGTCGGGGCCGTCATCCGGCGCATCGTCGAGACCCTTAAGCCCGGCTATCCGGCTCTGGCGGCGATGCAGGACGTTCCAACCCGCGCAGTTACAGCGAACTTCGCCGTCGGCGATGATCGATCATGGCGAACCCTGCTGGACGTGGAGGCGGCACGGCCACTCTGGCAGGCCATGCATCCCAGGGCGGTCGAGCTTCTCGGACTGCAACCCTAGCCGATATTCAGCAGAACCCGTCCGGCATTGCCGCTGCGCACGACATCTAGTGCCTCGTTGATCCGGTCCAGCGTGAATTCATGGGTGATCAGCCCGTCGAAGCTGATCCGCCCGGCCGCGTCCAACTTCAGGATGCGCGGGATGTCGATATGAGGGTGGGCATCGCCGCCGTGCGACCCGGTCAGCACCTTGTTGAAATGGATCGGCAGGCTGTCGATCGTGACTTTCTCAGACGGCACGCCAACCAGCACGCAGATGCCGTCCGGGTGGGTGATGTCATAGGACTGCTCGATCACCGAGCGCGCGCCGGTGGTCTCGATCACCTTGTCCGGGCCCTTGGCGCCGGCGATGGCGCGGATCGCCGCCGGCACGTCCGCTGTCGTCGCGGCGTTGATGACATGGGTCGCGCCCAGCGCCTTGGCCATCTCCAGCTTGTTGTCCAAGAGGTCGATGGCGATGATCGGATATGCGCCGGCGACCGCCGCGAACTGCACGATATTGAGCCCGACGCCGCCCGCACCATAGACCGCGACCGACTCGCCGATCTTCACCTTGGCGTCGTTGTTGATGACGCCGACCGCGGTGGTCACGGCGCAACCGAGCAGCGGCGCGATCTTGAGGTCGTAGTCGGGTGAGATCACCGTCATCCGGTTCTCCGACACGACCGCATAGTCGTTGAAGGTCGTGACCCAGCCGGCATTCAGCTTCGCGCCCTTCCAGCAGTAGTTCGGGGTTGTGCTCTGGATGCCCTGGCTTGGCCGCCAATGCAGCACGACCGTGTCGCCCGCCTTCACATGCGTGACGCCCGGCCCCGTCTCCAGCACCTTTGCCGAGGCTTCGTGGCCCAGCAGGTGCGGCAGGAACTTGTCCGGCCCCTTGGCGGCGGCGATCTCGTTGAGCTGCGCCCCGCAGATCGAGCTGTGCAGGACCTTGACCAGCGCCTGGCCGACGCCGAGCTCGTCCGGCAGGGTGAACTCATCCACCACCAGCGGCTCGCGCGACTGCACCAGGATGGCGGCTTTGGCGGTCTTGACCATCATGTCGGGCGCGCTCGCTTATTCGAAATAGATGAACTCGTAATCGCCGGTATAGCCGAAGCGGTTATAGAGCCAGATCCATTCCGACGTGTGCAGGATCGACTCCGCCGTCAGCGCCCAGCATTCCAGGTTGAACTGCTCCAGCTCGTTCCGGTAGCCCTCGACCATGATGTACTTGTTCTTGCCGACCCGCTCGATCTCCTGCACCGCGGTCTCGAGCTCGAACAGCTTCAGATTGTGCAGCGTGCCCAGCGAGATGACGAGGTCGAACGACTTGTCGCCATAGGGATAGCGGTCCTGCGCCTTGTATTTGAACAGGTGCGGCTTGATCTCGTCGAGGGCGCTGGCGAGGCCGTGATTGGAGATGTCGAAACCGGCAATCCGGGCATTGGGCAGGATCTTCTTGATCTCATAGAGCAGGAAGGCCTTGCCGCAGCCGACATCGAGGATGCTGTCGCCGTCCTTGAGGCCGTATGTGTCGATCAGCGCCTGCGCCACCGGGGCCCAGCGCCCGTCGATGAAACGATAGCCGCCATAGCCGTAGCGCCGATCCCCGTCCCAATAATCGAACTCATACTCCTTCGCCTTCACCATGCAGTGGACCTTGTCGTCCACCATGCGGGCGAGATAATCGCGCTTGGTCATCTTGTGGAGCGGCGTCACGATATCGAGCAATCGGCCCATGAATCCTCCCCATGAGGTGCAAGCGCTATTTCCAGTGAAATGAAGCGGTTGCGACAGAAAAGGTGCAGCCCGCTATTCGCTTGTAGGAGAAGCGTCCAGTCCTTACAAGCAAAACAGGGGGGATGATTCGGCGCGCAAAAGGCACCCGGCATAGTCCCGCCTCAACATGTGCGGATGATGCCCGACCAACTGATCACCCTGTTCGCCGATGTTCTACATATCGATGAGGCGCGGCTCGATGAAGACTCGTCGCCCGACTCCATCGAAGAGTGGGACAGCGTCGCCGCGATGACCCTGATGGCGGCGTTCGAGCACACATTCTCCATCCGTCTGACGACCCGCGATTTCCTGACGATGCGTTCGATCGCCTCGGTCCGGGAGGTTCTGCGCAAGAAGGGCGTCGCGGATGTGTGAGGCCGCTCGAGAAGGCGGTTCGTGAACGATCCCGGCCTCGCCAGCTTTCCGTCGCTGACGCGCATCGTCGATGCCCAGAAACAGGCCTGGCCGGACCACGCCAAATATCTCCGCAACCGCTTCGCCGGCGAAGATCCGGCGGCGCTGGACCGCGCCGATGACGTCGCGCAACTGGTGCTAACGCTCGCCGGCGACGCGCTGCCCCGCTATTGCGACGACTATCGCTGGATGTGCGAGAATTTCATCGAGGAAGAGGCGTTCTTTCGCCGCCACAACCGCTATCGCCGGACCCGGTTCGACGAGGTCGAGCGGGACGTCTACTCCAATCAGGCCTATATGGCGCGCTATGTGAACGGCATCCTGCTGTCGCAGCTGCTCTGGCGCAACCATGCCGCCGCGCTGGATCTGTTCCGCACCCGCTTCCTCCCGGCGCTGCCGGAGGGCTACAGCCATCTCGAGGTCGGCCCCGGCCACGGGCTGTTCCTGGCTCAGGCCGCCGCCGATCCGCGATGCGGCGCGGCCGCCGGCTGGGATGTCAGCGCCGCCAGCATCGCCGCAACCGGGACGGCGCTAAGGACGTTCGGTATTCCGCGCCCGGTGACGCTGGCCGTTCAGGACGTGCTCAGCGCCCCCGCCCGCCCCGAGGCGTTCGACAGCGCGATCATCTCAGAGGTGCTGGAGCATCTGGAGGACCCGGCGGCAGCGCTGAGAACGCTGTTCGCCAGCCTGAAGCCGGGTGGCCGCATCTTCATCAATGCGCCGGTCAACAGTCCCGCGCCCGACCATATCTTCCTGTGGCGCGAGCCGGCGGAGATCGACAGGCTGGTCGAGGAGGCGGGGTTCGCCATCGACGACGTCCATCTCCTGCCGATGACGGGCTACACGGTCGCGCGAGCGATGACGATGGCGGCCAGCCTGTCCTGCGTCGTGTTCGCACGGCGGCCGTGAAAAGCGCGGCCGCCAGACTGCCCGACAAGGCCGCCGAGGCCGAGGCGCCCCAGTTCAGGCGCAAGCCGGTCGTCGAGATCGCCTATATCGGCGTGATCCTGGCGGTGATCCTGCTCGGTATCGTGCAGACGGTGATGCCGATCTGGCATTTCCGCGACCTCGACGAGCGACGCCAGCCAGCGCCGATCGGCGACTATCTGGCCGGCCTCAGAACACACGATCCGCAGCTGCCGGCAAAGGCAAGCCAATGGTTCGACGACCGGTTCGGATTCCGTACGATCCTGATCCGGCTCTACAACGAAACGCTGTACCGCGTCTTCGGGACTGGCGACCGCGTCTATATCGGCAAGGACGGCTTTCTGTTTTCCAAGGGGCTGATCGCGGCGGACAGAGGCTTCAGCCGAACGGCGGAGCTGGTCGAACGCACAGCGGACAGCATCCTCCAGGGTTTCCGGAATCTGCGTGCGGAACTGGCCGGGCGCGGCATCAGGCTGGTCGTGGTGTCGATCCCATCCAAGCAGGATTTCTACCGGCAATACCTGCCCGCCGAGGCGCCACCGATGCCGGATCCGTTCCTGCCGCACCGGCTGAGGGAACGGCTGAAGCGCGAACCCGGACTGATCTATGTCGATGCGAGCATCCCGCTGGAGGCGGCGCGAACGCCCGATCCGGGGCAAAGGCCGCTTTATTACCGAACTGACCCGCATATGGGCTTCTGGGGCGCGCGGGTCGTGGCGCCCGCCATTGCCGATGCGATCGCGGCGGACGCCGGGATGACGGCGCCGCCCTGGCCGGAATTCCACAACCCGTATGAGGTGACCATCCCGGGCGGAATCGAGCAGCGTTTCCTGGGCCTGATGACGCCGCTGATGGAGCATGTCGACTCCTATCGCGACACGCCCGTGCTCATGCGGGACACCGACGCCGCCTATTGGGAGAAGGACCCACGCTTCCGCAATACCGAGACGATCGACTCCAGGATCATCTTCGAATTCGCCTATCACGCCCGGCCCGACCATGTGCAGGGACGGCTGCCCCCGATCGTCGTCTACGGCGATTCCTTTGCCGACCATCTCATGGTGTCGGGATTCCTGGATGAGGTCGCCGCGGCATACCGCTCGCGCTTATCCGACATCCCGCTCGCCGAGGTGGTCAAAAACATTCCGGACGGCGTGAAGTATTTCATGATCGTCTATGACGAGAACGTGGCAGTGCGGTACGCTGCGCCACCCTACTTATTCGCGAATCGCTAGAGTCCGGCCATGGTGTTCAGCTCGGACATATTCCTGTTTCTGTTCGCGCCGGCCTTTTTCCTCATCTATTGCCCGGCGCCGTTCCGCTTCAAGAATGCTGTCCTGCTGGGCGCCAATCTCGTATTCTATACGCTGGGGACCGGCACCCATGTCTGGGTCCTGCTGGTCTCGATCCTCGCCAATTTCGTCTTCGGCCGGAGGATCGGCGACACGGAAGAAGGCCCACGGAAGACCGCCCTGTTCTGGACGGCGATCGTCTTCAACCTGTCCTTCCTGATCTATTACAAATACATGGCCTTCTTCATCGGCGGGGCCGAGAGCCTGCTGCAGCCGTTCGGCCTCTACCTCCACATTCCCCTCCCGGCGCCGACCCTGCCGCTCGGCATCTCGTTCTTCACCTTCCAGGCGATCTCCTATATCGCGGACATCTATCTCGAGCAGGTCCGGCCGGCGCGAAGGCTGGTCGATTTCGGGATGTATCACTCGCTGTTTCCACAGCTGATCGCCGGTCCGATCGTCCGCTATGCCGAAGTGGAGGCCGAGGTTTCGCGCCGCCGCCTCGACTGGGCCGAAGCCGCGGCCGGAACGCACCGCTTCATGCTGGGGCTCGGCAAGAAGCTGCTGATCGCCAACCCGATCGGGCAAGTGTCGGATGCGATCTTCAGCCTGCCCCAGGGCGAGTTGTCGACCGGGGCGGCCTGGCTCGGCGCCGTCGCCTATGCCTTCCAGATCTATTACGATTTCTCGGGCTATTCCGACATGGCGATCGGGCTCGGCCGGATTCTGGGCTTCACCTTTCCGGAGAATTTCAACCAGCCGTTCCGCGCCCAGTCGATCACCGAGTTCTGGCGGCGTTGGCATATGACGCTGTTCCGCTGGCTGCGCGATTATCTGTTCATTCCGCTCGGCGGCTTCCGCCCCGGCCCGCGCAGCTATCTGGCGCTGATGTTCGTCTTCATCGTTTGCGGCCTATGGCACAGCGCCACCATGACCTATGTGGTCTGGGGGGCGTATCAGGCGGTGCTGCTGGCGGCCGAGCGCTATGTCGTGACGCGCTATGGGCGGGTCCAGAAGGGTCTCTGGGCGGTGATGCTAACATTCATCCTCACCCTGTTCGGTATCGTAGTCATACGCTCCCCCGATCTCGGCGCGGCGACGCACTATATCGGCGTCATGCTGGCCAGCGGCGGGGCGCCGTCGGCGATGTCGCCGCCCGCTTCCTTTCTCGATCCGGAAAAGCTGTTCATCTTCGCAATCGCCGCCGTCTTCGCTTGGGCCCCGGTCGAACGGCTCAAGCCCGGTCCGCGGGTTGTCCAGCTCCGCTACGCCGCCAGCCTGGGCGTCTTCGCGCTGTCGGTGATCGTGCTATCCGCCTCGTCGTTCAATCCCTTCATCTATTTCAGGTTCTGAGCGCCGGCGCCCATCCGGTGGGCCAGCGCGCTGGTCATGACCCGGATGAGCGAGGTCGGACGCAGCGCCAGCCACAAGAGGGACAGGGTAACGAAGCGCCCGGCCGCCGCCGGCAGGACCGTCCAGACGCATTCGAGCAGGGTTCTGAACCATGGCGCCCGCGGGCCCATGACGCGCAACAGATCGCGGTCGAAGGGCCTGCGCTCAAGCGCCAGCCGCGCGGTCGCAAACCGCCAGCGCCGCTTGAACAGCTCGGCGTACCAGGCAGGAAAAACGGGATCGGCCGCGATGATGGCGGGCGCGGCGTGCAGCACCTCCTCTCCCTGGGTCAGGGCGGTCGAACGCGACACACCGGCGGTGGACACATACCATGTCGCGGCGATGGCCGGCGCATAGCAGAAGCCATGGGTCAGGGCGATCTTGCGGGCCAGCATTCCATCGGCCAGCGTCCCGAACCGTGCGTCGAGCCCGCCGGCCGCCTCGATCGCCTGGCGCCGGAAAACCGCGCTGCCGGTCAATATCCAATTGTCGATCCGCTTGAGCAGCGCCGCGGTCCCGGCAGGACTGATCGCGCCGGCGCGGGAGAGGGGCCGCGCGATCGGGCGATAGCCGCCCACCCGGCCTGTCTCCGCGTCGATCAGGAGCGCATTCGCGCAGAACAGGCCGACATCCGGATGAGCCTCAAGCATCGCCAGCGCCCGGGAGAAGAAACCCGGCTGCACCCAATCGTCGGACGCGGCGAAATAGATAAAGCTGCCGCGAGCTGCCGCGAGCGCGCGCTGGAGTGCCGGGATGACACCGGTATTATGTTCATTCGCCAACAGGCGGATGGACGGATGGCGGGTGGCATACCGTGCAATAACGGCGCGGCTGTCGTCGGTCGAACCGTCATCCACGATCACGATCTCGTCGGCCGGCCGGTCCTGCGCGATCAGCGCGTCGAGCGCGCGCGGCAGAAGGGCGGCGTGGTTATAATTGGGCAAGACCACGCTCAGGGTCGGGGACGTTCCGAATGCCACCGACCGTCAGTCTCCGGCTCTCGCGATCGCCTGCTCGGGCAACAGTTTTGCCAATATCCGCCCCAGCCAAACCTTGATTTGAGGATTGTCCGGCCTGCGGGCCATAGCGCCGCGCGCCGCGCGGAATTCGAGTTCGAGCGGGAACCGATCTTCCTCGCCATCCCTGAAATGATCCCACCACAGCCGGACAAGCCGCGCGAACTGGGCCTCTCCGTCCGGCATAGCCATTATCGCCGCGGCCTCGTCCTGCCGCGTTTCGCGCGGTGCCAACTCGAGGCTTCCTTCTTCGGCGAAGGTCGACAACGGATAGGCGTCGGCGAGCAGTGCATCCACCTTGGTGAGCCTGATCCGCAGATCGTCGCGTTCCGCCTCAGCCTCCAGCGCCAGCTCGAGCGCATATTTTTCAAGGCGCAGTGGGGACGGCCAGTCCGCCTTGACCTGTGCGTGCACGGCGATAGCGGCCATCACCTCATCGAAGGTCGGCCGTAGGTCAGCATTCAACCTTTTGACCAGGGCCTGCTCGGTTTCGCGTATGTCAGCAGCCGACTGAACCGGATCGGCGGAAGCGTTGTCCCCGACGCGGCTGCTGACCGGTCCGGCGGTGGTGCTCGTCTCCATCGGCGCCCGGAACCGCGCCTCCGCGGTCTTGCGCAGCAGGACGGCAAAAGCCGACGACGGAATCCCACGGGATTCCCACCGCGCGCGCGACCTTTCGTAATCGCGGGTCCAGCCCAGCCGCGAATAGGTATCCAGGATTCTCTCGGGAACCGATTCGTCGCCCTCGGGTCCGTCGATCTTGGCCCAGAGGATTTCGTAGCCGTTAGCGGCGGCGATCTCGAAATGGATTTTCGGATTGTAGTTGAAATAGCCGTGATCGAGGTGGGCGGTCATCGGCAGGGAATGATAGATCAGCCCGCCCACCTTCGCGGCTTCGTGGATCACCTTGAAGCAATTGAACTGATTGAGGACATGCTCGGTGGTTCCGGCGTTCAGCACAAGATCGAACGTGCCCGCCTGACCGGGATCGAGGTCATCCCGGTTGAGGTCGAATATCGTCGTCCGATAGCCCTCGAAAATGTCGAGCGATTCGTAATTCAGGCCGGCCCGCATCAGGAGATCGCCCAGCCAGGCGCCGTTTATCCCGCCGATTCCGGGGTAGAATTGAGAGCCGAGGCTCAGTTTCTCGGCATAGGACCTGAGCGCCTCCGGATCGTAGACATCGTTGAATCTGCGGATGAACGCCACGATGCGGTCGGTATCCGCCCGGTAGAGATTTTGCGTTCCGATATCGAGGACGTTGGGCGGTTTCCGAAAATCGAGTTCCGAAATCAATTCGGCGATTTCGTCGAGCGAAACTCCCATGAATTTTCTTCTTACGTCCTTTGCCGAGTCCGGGCCGAGTTTAGAGGTTCAGGGCACGAATCGGAATGCGATCGAGAAATCCCCGCCGACCGTCCCGGGCCCCGCGGCCTTGCCGGTGCCGACCGCGCTTTCAATCTTCCACAGCATGCTGCCGTCGCCGGCGGAAAGGCCCAGCAGGCCGGGCGACGCCTCAGCCATCGCGGAGGAGAGCTCACCCGCCAACAGATAGCCGAAACGATCCGGCGCCAGCGATGCGGCGACCTCTCCAATGCGGACATTGCCGCCGGCCCGGTCCAGCCGCAGGAGGGGAAAGACCGCGCATCCGCCTGACCGGTCGCCAGCCGGCGCGACGCAGGCCAGGTCGCGCGCCAGGACCTCGCCGAGGCCATTTGCCGCCTGGGGCTGCAATTTGGGCAGGCCGTCGCCGCCGACCGTGGCGATCTGGCCGAGCGGCAGCACGATCGCGGCATTGGCCAGGTCGATCTCCGCCGTCAGGCCCCGCGCCCGCAGGTCGTCGGCGAGCCCGCGCAGGTAAGCCGCAATCTGCATCTCTCGCTCGTGCACGCTGTTCTGCGCACTGGCAGCGCCCGTGTTGTCGACCGTCTGGAAGAAGAGCAGCGAGCCGATCAGGATCAGGAAAATGAACAGAACGCCCACGGCCATATCGAAGAACGGCTTGAAATCACCGCCTTCGAGGTCATCCGTGAAGTGCATTGTCCGTTTCCACAAGGCGTGGACGATCCCGCCGCGCAAGGGTCTCGACCACGCCGGTCAGGCGTTCGATCCTGTCGAGCAAAAGCTCCAGCCGCGCGGACAAGGCCGGTTCCTGCCCCGCCGACAGAGAGCGCTCCACCGCCATCCGGTCGCGCCAGATCGAGAGAAAGGATTCGATATGTTCGGCAAGCGCGTCGGTCTTGCGCCCCAGCGACGCCAGGTTGAAGCGCAGGAACAGGCTGATCGCCATCGCCGAAATCAAGGCAGCGACGGATGTCAGGAACTTGAACGACGCCGTGTTCAGCAATTGGACGATCGCCGCTCTGGCCTCGTCGATATTGCCCGAACGGAAGCCCTTCGCCGCGAAATACAGGGCCACCACCAGCCCGACGAAGGTGAAGATGAGGCCCAGCGAGGTGAAATAGCCGGGCAGCGACTGCATGAAGCCGGCGCGGCTCCGGCCCTCAGGCTCCGACGCGACGAAATGCGAAAAGGGCGCGCTGGGAAGCTGTCCCGACTGAATCGCCCGCGCCTGGTATTCCGACCAGGCGGACACGAATATCTCGTTGCCGCGCAGCAGCGTGCCGATAGCCGGCATGGCCTGCGTCCAGAACGGGCCGGCGCCGTCCTCCGTCGGCATCGGCAGGGTCCGCAAGGCGCCACGTACCGCGTCGATCTGGCCCTGGCGCCGGCGGACGTCGAGCAGCCAATAGCTGACGCAGGCCGCGATTGCCGCAAGCAGGATCAGGAACGAGACGACATAGACGAAAGCCGGAGCGGCGATCGCCAGCACAACCGGAACCAGCAGCGGCTTGAACAGCGACACCGCCGCGCCGCTGATCGCATCCTGCCAGATGGGCGACGTGCCTATGCGATAGGCCAGCGCGCCCAAAAGCAGGAACAAGGCATAGATGACGGTTCTCAACACTATGCTTCCCGTGGCCGTGCGGCGGCTTCAACCGGGGCGGGGCACTTCCCGATTGTAAGAGCTGTTATCAGGCCGCATGATCACAGGAAGGACGAAGAAGTCAATTGATTGAAACAATTGATGCCTGCAAGGGAAGATCGGCCGAATGAACGACTTGCAATTCCACCAGCCTTTGATTGACGCCCTGACCCCATGGGCAGGGGAAGTGCCGCAAGGATATGTCGCCGATTTCCTGGGCGTGTTGACCGACATCCGCTTCAATCCACTGTCGGGCCTCAAACCCTCCCAGGTCGGCGGCGGCCAGGTGGTGACGAACCTACCGGTGCTCGGCGAGGGCGGGAATGGCGAAGCCTGGTTCGAAGCGGTCAATTGGCTGGCCGCGGCGCGCGCGGCGCGCGGCAATTTCGTGATGATCACGCTGGGGGCGAATTACGGCGCCCAGGCCGTTTGTGCGCACCGCGCGCTCCAGATCGTCAATCCACTCCCCTGCAAGCTGGTCGCAGTCGAGCCGGTGCCGGAGAATCTGGAATGGATAGGCCGGCATTTCCGCACCAACGGGCTCGATCCCGACGCGCATTGGGTGGTCCCGACGGCGATCGGCGACAATAACGCGCCGGTATTGTTCCCGGTAGGCGGCGCCGGCGTCGGCGCCAATAACAGCTTTTCGACCAACGAACGCGGCGCCCGCATGCACTATGCGAAAACATTGATCGCGGGCAGGCAAACCGAAGCCGCGCTCAGGAATCTGCTGCTCGACAACACCACCGGCCTGATGAAGGAGCTGGTGCCCGGCCTTGGCTACGAGGCGGAGATCAAATGGGTCAGCTGCGTCACGCTGAAGGATGTGCTCGGCCCTTTCGCGCGCGTCGATTATCTGGAGTCCGACATCCAGCAATCGGAAATACTGGTCTTCCCGCCCTTCATCGACCTCTTGCGCAAGAAGGTACGCCGCATCCATATCGGAACCCATGGCGGCGACGTCCACGCTGCATTGCATGGGTTGTTCGCCGATAACGGCTGGGAGATTCTCTTCAGCTACCCTCCCAATCAGCAGTTCGAATCGCCGCTCGGAGCCTTCTCGACCAATGACGGCGTTCTCACAGTGCGCAATCCCGACCTTTGACCGCTTGCCGAGCGGCGAGGGCTGATGCGATTGTCGCGCCGCTCAACTACCAACGACCGGAGTCCATCGCATGGCCGATACGACCGAATACACGCCGCCCAAGGTTTGGGCCTGGAACAAGGCCAGCGGCGGCCGGTTCGCCAACATCAACCGCCCGATCGCCGGCCCGACCCACGATAAGGAGCTGCCGGTCGGCAAGCATCCCTTCCAGCTCTATTCGCTGGCGACGCCGAACGGCATCAAGGTGACGGTGATGCTGGAGGAGCTGCTGGCCGCCGGCCACAGCGGCGCGGAATATGACGCATGGCTGATCAATATCGGCGACGGCGACCAGTTCGGCAGCGGCTTCGTCGCAGTCAACCCGAACTCGAAAATCCCGGCCCTGCTGGACCGCAGCGGCCCCAAGCCGGTGCGGGTGTTCGAGTCCGGCGCCATCCTGCTGCATCTCGCCGAGAAGTTCGGCGCCTTCCTGCCCACCGACGACACAAGGGCCGAGTGCCTGTCCTGGCTGTTCTGGCAGATGGGCAGCGCCCCCTATCTCGGCGGCGGCTTCGGCCATTTCTATGCCTATGCCCCGACCAAGATCGAATATGCCATCGACCGTTTCGCCATGGAGACCAAGCGCCAGCTCGACGTGCTCGACCGGCGCCTCGCTGAAAGCGAGTACCTTGGCGGCAGCACCTATTCGATCGCCGACATCGCGGTGTGGCCCTGGTACGGCGGCCTGGCCAAGGGCCGGCTCTACAATGACGGGGCCGAGTTCCTCTCGGTCCAGGACTATAAGAACCTGCAGCGCTGGACCGACCAGATCGCCGAGCGCCCAGCGGTAAAGCGCGGCCGCATGGTCAATGCCGCCTGGGGCGAGCCGGGTGAGCAGCTGCCGGAGCGGCACGACGCCAGCGATTTCGACAAGGCGGCCGAGCAGGCCAAGGGCTGAAGCAGATGGAGCTGCACCTCGCCTTCGAGCTGCGGTCGCCGCCGGGAGCATCGCCACATCGGGAGCTGTATGCCGCGATGCTCGATATCTGCGGCTGGGCCGACGAGAACGGTTTCGCCTTTGCCAATTTCGGCGAGCATCACCTCTCGACCTCAGGCTACAACCCCTCGCCGCTGGTGACCTGCGCCGCTGTGGCAGGGCGGACGAAGCGGATCGGGATGCGGCCGAACGTGCTGCTGGCCCCGCTCTACGACCCGATCAAGCTGGCCGAGGATTCGGCGGTGCTGTCGCTGGTCTCCGGCGGGCGGTTCCAGCTCGCCATCGGCTCGGGCTACCGCGCCAAGGAATATGCCGCCTTCGGGCGCGACCTCGGCAAGCGCTGGTCGCTGCTGATGGAGGCGGCCAGGGTGCTCAAGCAGGCCTGGACTGGCCAGCCGTTCGACTATCGTGGCACCACGATCGCCGTTCGGCCCGCGGCCGATCCCGCGCCGAAGCTGCTGCTGGGCGGCGGTGAGGCCGTGGCGCGCCGGGCCGCCCATGTGGCCGACGGCTATTCGATCCCGCACGACACGACCCACTGGGAAGTCTATCGCCAGGAATGCATCAAGATCGGCAGACCCGACCCGGGGCCGGCCCTGCCGCTGGGCCCGGTCTTCCTATGGGTGGCGGAGGATGTCGAGGCGGCCTGGCAAATGCTGACGCCGCATATCCTCAGCCAGATCGAAGAATATGCCTCCTTCACTGTCGAGTTCTACGGCGAGCAGGCCGGCCCCTATAAGGGCGAAATCGACGCCGCGGCGATCCGCCATAACCCGGCCTATCAAGTCATGACGCCGGCGGAGGCGATCGCGCTCGGGCAATCGCTGGGCCCAAGAGGTTTGCTGCTGTTCAATCCGCTTATGGGTGGGATCGCGCCCAAGGAAGCCTGGAAGATGCTGGAGTTGTTCCGGACCCAGGTATTGCCCTACCTGCCCTAGCAGGCGGCGAGCATCGAGATCGGCTCAGTCCGCCACCAGGCGGGGCGCTTGGCGGACTGCGCCTCACGATCCAGCTTGCGCCAGACCTCGACCATCGCATCGATCTCAGGAGACAGATTGGTCATCACCTGAGAGCCGCCGCGCAGCATCGCACCGACGGCAAAGCCGATCTCCTGCAGAACCTCGGTCCCGCCGGTGAGCGGCACATCGTTTTCGGCAGCCACCCGTTTGACGATCAGTTCGAACAGCAGGCCTTGCCGTGGTTCCAGCGGGCGTAGATGGGGTGTCGTCATCGTCTCTGCCCGAAAATGGCCAAACCAGACTCGAGATTATCTGCGCCAATCACGTTAAAGCTCAGTTATTGAGATCAGCGCAGAACGGCAGCCAGCACCGTCAGGGTGGCGCATTCGACAACGACCTCGGTCGCGCCGAGCACATCGCCAGTGTGCCCGCCGATCTGTCTACGGGCGAACAGAATCACCGCCGCGGAGGCCATTGCGGCCGTGGCGGCGGCGACCAGCATATGGGTCATTCCCGCAAGGAACAGCACCAACCCCAGCGCCCAGGAAGCGCTCCAGCGCGGAATCTCGGCCATGCCTGCCGCCATGCCGTCCGCGCGCGCCGGCGGCAGGGCCATCAGCGGGAGGATCATCCCAGCCCGTCCAGCCATTGCGGTGACCACGAGGGCAACCAGCACCAGGTGGGGCCGTTCGAGCGATGCCAGCGCGCCGATCCGGATCAGCAGCGACAGGCCGAGCGCCGCGGCGCCGTAGGAGCCGATCCGGCTGTCGCGCATGATCTCCAGCTTGCGCTCGCGCGTCCTGCCGCCGCCGAACCCGTCGACAGTGTCGGCCAGTCCATCCTCATGGAATGCGCCGGTCACGATGAGAATCGCAACAAAGGCCCAGGACGCCGCCAACCAAGCCGGCACGCCAAGTCCATGCAGCGGCCAATAGACCAAGCCGCCGATCAGTCCGACCACCAAGCCGACGACCGGAAATGCCCAGACACTGCGCGCCAGATCGGACGAACCCGATCCGAGCCAGCCCACCGGCAGGCGGGTCAGCAGCATCAATGCGGTGATAAGGTCCTGGACAGAGGGCAAAGGCTAGTCTCGGTTATCGACGGCGGCCTCGGCGAAGGTCGCCATGCCGGTGTGGCAGGCCAGCGCCGCGCGCAGCAGTGGCACCGCCAGGGCGGCAGCCGACCCCTCGCCCAGCCGCATACCCAGATCGAACAGCGGCTTCAGCCCCAGCACGTCGGCCAGCGCCCGATGCCCTTCCTCAGCCGACACGTGCGCCAGGACCGCGTGATCGAGCGCGCCGGGCCTGAGCCGCGCCAGCGGCGCCGCGGCGGCGGTGCAGATGAAGCCATCGAGCAGCACCGGAATGCCGCGATGACGCGCAGCCAGGGTGGCGCCGAGGATGGCCGCCAGCTCCCGCCCGCCGAGCGCCATCGCCACTGCCAGAGGATCGCCGAGCCGGCCGGCATGCAGCGCCAACCCCGCATCGATCACCCGCCGCTTGCGCGCCAAGCCCTCATCGTCGATCCCGGTCCCACGCCCGGCCCAGCGCAGGCCCCCGCCACCGAACAAGGCTGCGGCGACGGCGGCAGCGGCGGTCGTGTTGCCTATCCCCATCTCGCCCAGGCAGATCAGGTCGGCATCGCGCGGCACGGCGTCGTAGCCGGTGGCGACGGCGTCGAGGAATTCGGCCTCGGTCATCGCCGGAGCCTCGGTGAAATCGGCGGTCGGCCGGTCGAGCGCCAGCGGCACGACGCGCAAAGACGCCCCCGCGACCTTGGCGAGCTGATTGATCGCCGCGCCGCCATGAGCGAAGTTCGCCACCATTTGCGCCGTCACGCTGGCCGGATAAGGCGACACGCCCTGCGCGGTGACGCCGTGATTTCCGGCGAAGACCAGTACCGCCACAGTGTCCAACGCCGGCATCGCCCGGCCTCGCCAGCGCGCCAGCCAGGCCGCCAGCTCCTCCAGCCGGCCGAGGCTGCCCGGCGGCTTGGTAAGCTCGGCCTGCCGGGCCGCGACCGCGGCGGCGGCCGCGTCATTGCCGGGCGGGAGGTCGGTGCAGGCGGCGCGCAGCGCATCGAGGTCGGCAAAACGTGTCATGAAAGGCCCGTGCTGAGGTTCCGGCGATAGTTACCCCCCTGCGGCCCCGTATGGAAGCTATGACGCCGAAGGCCTATAAAATGCGGCAGATACAAGGAACCGCCGCTATTCCCGACTTGCCAGACGTTACCCTGATCCTCGGCGGCGCCCGCTCCGGCAAGAGCCGGCATGCCGAGGAGATCATCCAGGCCCTGCCCCCGCCCTGGACCTATATCGCCACCGGCCAAGCGTTCGACGACGAGATGCGCGAACGCATCGCCGAGCATCGCCGCCGCCGCGGCGACGGCTGGCGCACGATCGAGGCCCCGCTTGACCTGGCGGGCGCCCTCACCGAGGCGGGCGGCATGCCGGTGCTGGTCGACTGCCTGACCCTGTGGCTCTCCAACCTGATGCTGGGCGACCACGGCATAGCCGCCGCGGCGTCTGTTCTTGAAGAGGCACTGGCGCAACGGACTGCGCCAACCCTGCTGGTCAGCAACGAGGTCGGCCTCGGCATCGTCCCCGAAACCCCACTCGGCCGCCGCTTCCGCGACGAGGCGGGGCGGCTGAACGAACGGATCGCGGCCAAAGCCGGCCGGGTCCTCTTCATGGTCGCCGGTCTGCCGATGACGGTGAAGTGAGGGTCGTCCTGGTGCGCCACCCGGCGCCGCTGATCGAACCCGGCATCTGCTATGGCCGACTGGACCTGCCGCTCCGTCCCGACGCCGATATCAACGGGATGGCGCGCGACCCGCTGCTGGCTGGGTCGAAGCAGGTCCGGAGCAGCCCATCACGCCGTTGCCGGGAGGTTGCCGAGCAGATCGCGGAGGTCCTATCCGTTCCACTGGCTGCCGATCCCCGCCTGATGGAACTGGATTTCGGCGAATGGGAGGGGAGACCTTGGGACGACATTCCGCGCGCCGACCTGGATCGCTGGGCAGCCGATCCGTTAGGTTTTCGGGCACCCGGCGGGGAGTCGGGGACCGAGCTGATCGCGCGCGTGACGGATTTCTGCGCGGAGCTGACGGAGGATTGCGCCGTGATCTCGCATGGGGGGCCGCTGCGGGTGCTATCGGCGCTGCTGCGGGGAAAGACTGTAGATTTGTTCGCGCCGCCTCAGGCGATTGGAACGATCGCTGAAATCTTCACGATGCTCTACCCATCCTACATTTTGGCGGATGAACCGGTATAATCGGCTTGTCAGGATAAAGTTCGAGCAATCACATGAACGTCATCAATGTCATCGAACCTTATCGTCTGCATGAGATGTGGGTCTTCGACGATGAGCGGGTTGGGCTTTCCGCCGAGCCGTTCGTCGGTGGTGCCGACACCATGATCGACCGGGTGACGGCGGACTTTCCGGATGCCGACAAAGGCTTCGTGATGGTCTTCTCCGGCATGTTCTTTCCGGGCCACCAATTTCGCCTCGAATGGCGCCGGGCAGAGGGGACGGGCAACATCTATTATTCGGCTGAACTCGACGCGGAGGGATGGCTTTGCCCGGCCCTGCTTCGCTATTTCGACGAACGGCCCTCCGAAATCTTCGTCCAGGTGAAGCCGAAGAAGGCCGCAGCCTAGCGTCCTCTAAAGCCCCTGCTCCTCCGGCCGGAAGCTGAGCGGCGGGATGCGGGAGATGACGCCCTTGCGGAAGCTTTGCGGGCGCTGCCGCCAGGGAATTATGCCGTTGGCGGTTTCGCCGTAGGCTTCGGCGGCGGCGATCACGTCGTCGGCATTGGCCTCTGGCCCGAGGTCGCCGACGACATAGGTCCACTTGCCCTCGCCCGACAGCGCGATCGTGCAGGGCCGCTTGCAAACCGCGAGGCAGTCGACCGGCTTCACTATGGCCTTGCTGTCAGGTTTGTCGGCAAGCTTGCGGCTTACCGCCTCGAACAGAGCGCGGCCAGGATTTTCCGAGCGGTCACCTTCGACGGTGCATGACACGCAGATGAAAATCGTCGCGTCGGAAGCGGCCATCAGACCGGAGCGCGTTTCTGGAAGCGCATCCACAGCACGCCGGCGGCAAGGCCCGACAGAATCCACAATGCCGCCTGGATCGTCAGCGACGCGGCGGCGAAATGGGCCGCCAGCTCAGCTGGCGCCTTGCTCTCGAACGCCACCGGCTCGGGCGCGCCGATCATGTGCGGCAGAGCCAGCAGGATGACCGCCACGACCTTGGCGATGATGCTTTCATTGCGGATAAACAGCCACAACGCGATGCCGGTCGAGATCGCGGTTCCGACCCACCAGACCTGCCGCGCCAGCAGCGGCCCGGCGGCGCTGCCCGGCAGTTCCGGGGCAAGCCCCAATGACGGCGCCAGGCCTGTAGCGACGAAGGCCGCGAGCGCCCAACCGAAAGCCTTCCTGGGCGTAATCTCGTCACCGCTCACCAGCATGCCGGCGAGCAGGATCAGCGCGAAACCGGCAGCGGTGGCGATGGTGGCAACACTGGTGAAGGCGGTACGCTGGAGGCCGTCGGCGGGCTTCCACTCGTCCATCTCGGCCATTCCGTCATGCCCCTGGCCGTCATGTTCATGCGGCTCGGCCTTCTCATAGACCTCGCCCTGCAGGATCAGCGGCGTCGTCACGAAATGCTGCAGCGTGGCCACGACCAGCCCCGCCAGAAGACCGGCCAGCAAGCCGACCGTCAGAACCCGATGGATCACAAGAGGATCAGTGCCAAAGGGTCAATGGCAGGGGAAGCTCATCGCATGGCGCGTGTCGTGCGCAGCGTTGTGGACATTGTCGATATGCGAGAAGCCGGTGATGAAGACGAACGTCGCGCCAACCGCAAAGGCGACGAAAGCGGCCTTCAAAGCCTCGGTCTTTCCCCGGACAACCGGAATCGCAACTGCAGTCATGTCATGCTCCCTGAACCCAATGTAGGGTCCTTATAAACCCTGTCGGGCCGTTGATAATAGTCGGAAGGCCGGATTTCAAACAATCTTGACCTGCCGGCCGGCATCGGTGCGCGCCTGCCAGCCGAAACGCGCGAGTTCAGGGTCAAGATGCTCCTCCTCCGGCCAGCCAACGCAGAGGTAGGCGATGAACTTCCAGGCCGGCGGTACGTCGAGGTCTCGGGCAACCCGCTCGGGATCGAGGATCGAGACCCAGCCGACGCCGAGCCCGGCCGCCCGGGCAGCCAGCCAGAAGGTCGCGATCATGTTGGTCGTCGAATATTCCGCCGTCTCCGGCATGGTGCGCTGGCCCAGCCCCCGACCCTGGACCGTCGTCTTGTCGCAGAAGACGGCAAGCTGCAGCGGCGCCTTATCCAGCCCCTCGAGCTTGAGCGCGGCATAGGCATCGGCAAGGGCATCGGGATATTCGGCCTGGGCGCAGGCGTTGCAGTCCAGGAAGTTCGCCCTGACCTCGGCCCGCTTGCCAGGGCTGCCGACCCGTACCCAGCGCCAGGGCTGGCTGTTGCCGACCGAGGGCGAGAGCTGGACCAGGTCGAGCAGCTCGTCGATCAGCGCCTCCGGCACCGGCGTTTCGCGGAATCGGCGCACATCGCGGCGCCAGGCGAGCAGAGCGGTAAGCTGCTCGCGGAAGGCCGCGTCGAAGACTGGAGGGGATCCCAAGGTCACGGCACCGCCGCGATGACGTGGAAAAAGCTGCCCGAAACAGACCCGCGCCGGCTGCCGGTCGGTACCGGATCGCTGCCATAGGCGTCGACGACGCTGGCGAGCGGTTCATCCCGGCCTGGATCGGTGACGCTGGCATAATGGAACTCATGCCCGCGCAGCCGGCTCCCGACCGGCCCCAGGCAGGTGCCTCCGGCCAGGCTGGCCTCGCGGTATCCGAGGTGCAGCTTGCGCTTGGCGAAGCTGGTCGAGACATCCAGCAACCCGGCCATCGGATGGGCAGTCCCCTCCGCATCGGTCAGCACCTTGCCCAGCACCATATAGCCGCCGCACTCGCCATGGATCGGCCGGGTCCCGGCAAAGCGCCGCAGCCCACCGAGAAAGCGGGAGGCGGCGGCCAACTGGCCGGCATGCAGCTCCGGATAGCCGCCGGGCAGCCAGCAGGCGTCCGCACTGTCGTCTGGCGCCGCGTCGGCCAGGGGCGAGAAGAACGTCACCTCCGCCCCCTGGGCCCGCCAGCCTTGCAGCACATGCGGATAGAGGAAGGAGAAGGCTTCGTCCTGCGCCACAGCGATCCGCTGCCCGGGCGGCGGAAGCGCGCGGCCGGGTTCGCTCGGCAGTGCCGCGCCCTGGGCCGCCAGCCCGCGAATCGCGTCGATGTCAGTGTTGGCTGTAACGAAATCCGCTATCGCATTGAGCCGCTGCTCGAGGTCGCCGGTCTCGCCGGCCTGGACCAAGCCCAGATGCCGTTCCGGCAAGGCGACGGCATCCGAGCGCGGCATGGTGCCGACGACAGGGATGCCCAGCGCCGCGATCGCCTCGCCAGCCAGGCGGGCATGGCGCGGGCTGCCCAACCGGTTGAGCACGACGCCGGCGATGCGGATACGCGGGTCGTAGGTGGCGCAGCCTTTGGCGACCGCGGCGGCCGATTGCGATTGGCCGCTGGCGTCCAGCACCAGCAGGACTGGCCAGCCCAGCGCCGCCGCGACATCGGCCGAGGAACCGGTGCGCCCCGCCGGCCCCGGTACGCCGTCGAACAACCCCATCAGGGCTTCCGAGATCACCAGGTCGCAGCCTGCCCCGACCTCAGCCGCCAAGCCGGCCATCAGCGCCGGCGGCATCGCCCAAGAATCGAGATTGACGCTCATCTGCCCGGTAGCGACGCGATGGAAGGCGCCGTCGATATAGTCCGGCCCGCATTTGGCGCTGCCGACCTTGAGGCCATTGCGGGTCAGCGCGCGCAGCAGCCCCAGGGTAAGCGTGGTCTTGCCGCTGCCCGAGCGGGGGGCGGCGATCATCAGGCCGGGGGTCATGTCAGCGTAATGGCGAAGGGCGACAGGGCTTCGCGCATGCGGACGATCTCGCCGATGGCGATGATTGAGGGTGCGCCAAAGCCCTGGGCTGCCGCATCGACCCCGGCGCGCGCCAGGGTGGTGACAAAGACGCGCTGCTGCGGCGTGGTCGCGTTATTGACGATGGCGACCGGCACATCCACCGCCATGCCGCCGGCGATCAGCGCGTCGGCGATCTCGGCCAGTCGGCTCATGCCCATATAGAGGATGATCGGCAGCTTGGCCTGGGCAACGGCGGTCCAGTCCATCCGGCCTTCCGTGCCGGCGGCATATTGGCCGGTGACGAGGATGACGCCGTGATTGGTGTCGCGGGTGGTGGCAGGAATGTTGGCATAGGCGAGCCCGCCTAGCCCGGCGGTGACGCCCGGGATGACGCGGAACGAAATGCCGGCGGCGACCAGGCCCAGCGCCTCTTCCCCGCCGCGGCCGAAGACGAACGGGTCGCCGCCCTTGAGCCGCAATACGCGCTTGCCCTCGCGCGCCAGCTCGATCAGCCGCTCGGTGATGTCGCGCTGATTGGGCGATGGCCGGCCGCCGCGCTTGCCGGCGAATTCCTTGACGGCCTCGGGCCGGGCCAGCGCCAGCACGCCGCTGTCGACCAGGGCGTCGTAGAGGATGATGTCGGCCTGCCCCAGCGCGCTGACCGCATGCAAGGTCAGCAGCCCGGGATCGCCCGGACCGGCGCCGGACAGCCAGACCTCGCCGGGATTAAAGACCGGCAGGTTGAAGCCGTGGATCACATCTTGCAGCGTCATGACTGGATACTCGGGTCCCGCTCGGATAGGACAAGCGGGTAATGGATACGAACCGCCCCTTGCGCCGGGGCTGGACCACGGGGGCCTGCGCCGCCGCCGCCAGCCGCGCGGCCTATCAGGCGCTGCTGACCGGCGAATTCCCCGATCCGGCGCCGGTGCAGCTGCCCGGCGGCCAGCGGCCGGAATTCGCGTTGGCAATGCAGGAGCTGGGCCCGGACTTCGCCCGCGCTGGAATCGTCAAGGATGCCGGCGACGACCCGGACGTGACCCATGGCGCGCTGGTGGTGGTGACGGTACGCATAGGCCCCGCCGGCAGCGGCGTCACCTTCCAGGCCGGCGAAGGAGTCGGCACGGTGACCCTGCCCGGCCTGCCGCTTCCGGTCGGCGAGCCGGCGATCAATCCGATGCCGCGCGAGATGATCCGCACCGCCATCGCCGAAATCGCCGCGGAATTTGGCGGCAGCGGTGATGTGACTGTCGAGATCGCGATCCCGAACGGCGAGAAGATCGCCGAGCGGACCTTGAACCGGCGCCTGGGCATCGTCGGCGGCCTGTCGATTCTGGGCACGACCGGGATCGTCATGCCCTTCTCCTGCTCCGCCTGGATTCATTCGATCTATCGCGGCATCGACGTCGCCCGCGCCGCCGGCCTGACCCACCTGGCCGGCGCGACCGGATCGACCTCCGAGACCGCTGTCCAGCGTCTCTACGGCCTGCCCGAAATCGCCTTGATCGACATGGGCGATTTCGTCGGCGGCATGCTGAAATATCTCCGCCGCCATCCGGTGCCCCGCGTCACCGTGGCCGGCGGGTTGGCAAAAATTACCAAGCTGGGCCAGGGCCTGCTCGATCTCCATTCCCGCCGCGGCGAAGTCGATCTCGATTGGCTGGCCGGCCGCATAGATGACGCCAATCTGGCCGGCAAGATCGCTGCCAGCAACTCGGCGATGGAGGCGTTCGACCATGCCCGGACCGCGGGCATCGACCTGGCCGCACCAGTGATCGATGCGGCATGGCGCACCGCTGCCAACGTGCTGGAAGGTGCGGACAGCGAACTCGAAATCGTCATGTTCGACCGCGCAGGCGGGCTGCTGGGGCGCTCGGGTTTTCATCATCCCCTGTCCTGACGGCGATCCGGCCTGAACCGGCGGAGATAATCGGGATCGTACAGCGCGCTCTCGGCGAAGTCGCGCGACGCCAGCACCCGGCCGACCAGGATCAGCGCTGTGCGCTCGATAGGCGTTTTCGCGACCTCGGCGCCGATGGTCGATAGGGTTCCCCGCAACGTCCGCTGGTCCGGCCAGGAGGCGCGGTAGACGATCGCGACCGGGCAATCGGCCCCGTAATGCGGGATCAGTTCCGCCGTCACCTGGTCCAGCACATGGATCGAAAGATGGATGGCCAGGGTCGCCCCGGTGGCGGCGAAGGCCGCCAGCTTCTCAGCCTCCGGCATCGCCGAGGCGCGGCCGCTGGTGCGGGTCAGGACCAACGATTGCGCCACGCCCGGCAGGGTCAGTTCCTGGTTGAGCGCGGCGGCGGCGGCGGCAAAGGACGGCACGCCCGGCGTCACCGTGTAGGGAATACCGAGCCCGTCCAGCCGCCTGAGCTGCTCGCCCATCGCGCTCCACACCGACAGGTCCCCGGAATGCAGCCTGGCGACGTCCTGGCCGGCGGATTGGGCTCGGGCGAACTCCTCCGCGATCTCGTCCAGCGACATCGGCGCGGTATCGACGATCCGGGCATCCGGCGGGCAATAGTCGAGCAGTGCCGCCGGCACCAGCGAGCCGGCATAGAGGCAGACCGGACAGCGGGCGATCAGATCGCGCCCGCGCACGGTGATGAGGTCCGGCGCGCCGGGTCCGGCGCCGATGAAATGGACGGTCACGACGCAGCCCTCGCAACGGCACAGGTCGCACCGCCCCCGGCGATGCGCGGAACGATCAGGACGGACGCAGGGCCGGCGCCCGCCAAAGCCGCGGCCTCAGCCACGGACGCCACGCCGAACAGGCCTTCGGCACGTTCGGAGCGCGTCATGATATCCGCCTCCCGCGCCTTCAGGTCGTCGCGCGCCAGATAGACAATTGCCAAACCCAGCCTGCCCGCCGCTTCAGCCAAACCGAGTTCGCCCTGCTTGTCGGCGATCGTAAACAACCCGAGCGGCGCAGGATCAGCCACGCGATCGAGCGCCTGACGCACCAGCGCCTCAATGGTACCGACCGAGCAGTCTTTCCGGCAGCCCACGCCAACAGCGACCTTCATGGTTTCACTACCGACCACTGCGTCACCGGCAAGGCCGGCCGCATGCCGTGGAAGCCGCCGACCGGGTCGGCGTGGGAAATCTGAATGGTCGTCAGGTCGCCGCCCAGCATCTTGAAGCGGCGAGTAAGTTCGGCCTGGGTCTCGATAGTGACGCCGTTGACCACCAGCCGCCCGTCGGACGAGAGCACCGCCCAGGCCGCGTCGATCACGCCCTCACGGGTCGAGCCGCCACCGATGAAGATCGCATCGGGCGTCGGCAGACCGGCAAATGCCCCCGGCGCGGCCCCCTGCACGATCTTGAGATCCGGCACCCCCAGCGCCGCCGCGTTGCGCGCAATCCGGCCGGCACGGGTCTCGTCGCGCTCGATGGCGATGGCGCGATTGGCTGGGTCGGTGAGCATCCATTCAATGCCGATCGAGCCCGAGCCGGCGCCGATATCCCACAGCAGCTCGCCCCGCCGGGGCGCCAGAGCGCAGAGGGTCACGGCGCGGATATCGCGCTTGGTGAGCTGCCCGTCATGCTCGAACCAGTCGTCCGGCAAGCCAGGCGTCAGCGGGATGGCGCGTGCGCCCGGCACATCCGGAATGTCCAGCGCGACAAGGTTCAAGGGCACGATCTCGGTCAGATCGAAATCCTTGGCAGCAACGCTGCGCAGCCGCTCCCCCGGCCCGCCCATCGCCTCGCAGACGGTCATGCGCGTATCGCCGAAGCCGTAGCGCACCAGAAGCTCAGCCAGCCTCGCCGGCGTCGTGCCGTCCCAGGACAGGGCCAGCACGCGGCAACGCGGTTGCAACGCGGGCAGGATGCGCTCCAGGGCGCGCCCATGCAGCGTGATCAGCGCACAGTCCTGCAAAGCCCAGCCGAGCCGGCTCGCCGCCAGGCTGAAGGCGGAGGCGCCCGGCAGGCAGGTTATCTCCTCCGCGGGCACCTCGCGGGCAAGCAGCGAGCCGATGCCGTAGAAGAACGGGTCGCCCGTGGCGATCACCGCGACCGGCTGGCCGCGCCGTTCGAGGATCGCCGGAAAACCGGCCTGAGGCGGCGACGGCCAATCCATCGTCTCACCCTTGACCGCGCCTGCGACCAGATCGAGATGGCGGCGGCCGCCGACGACCAGCGTGGCCTGCGCGATCAAGGTCTTCGCCGCATCGGACAAACCGGCCAGCCCATCTTCGCCGATGCCGATGATCGACAGCCAGCGGCGGTTGGCGTTCAATGCCGCGCTCATGCGACGATTCCCGGCAAGGCAGAGACATGCGGCTTCTGATATTGGGCGGCACAACGGAGGCGAGCGCGCTGGCCCGCCATATCGCGGGGCGCAGCGATCTCATGCCTGTCCTGTCGCTGGCTGGCCGCACCCGCAACCCGGTTGCGCCGCCGATCCCCTATCGCACGGGTGGCTTCGGCGGCGTCGCCGGCCTGAAGACCTATCTGGCCGAGAGCGGGATCGATGCAGTCGTCGACGCCACCCATCCCTTCGCCGCGCAGATGTCGATCCATGCCGCCGAGGCCTGCCGCGACCTCAAGCTGCCGCTGGTCCAATTCACCCGCGCGCCCTGGCGCCCGGCTAAAGGCGACCGTTGGCTGCCGGTGCCCGACATGGCGGCTGCCACCCAGGCCCTGGGCACCCCGCCCCGCCGGGTATTGCTGACCGTTGGCGGCCTGCAGCTTGCCGCCTTTGCCGCCGCGCCCCAACACCACTACGTCATCCGCACGATCGACCCGCCCGAGGCTGCGAAGTCTTTGCCCGACCATCGGCTGATCCTGGCACGTGGGCCCTTCGCCCTTAACGATGAGATCGTCCTGATGCGGGAAGAGCGCATCGATGTGCTGGTCACCAAGAACAGCGGCGGCGGCGCCACTGAGGCCAAGCTGGAGGCGGCGCGCACGCTGAGTATCGAGGTGGTCATGGTTGAGCGGCCCAAGGCCGGGGAGGTGCCGGCCCTGGAGGAGCTCGATGCGGTCATGCGCTGGATCGAGGATCATCGGCCCGCCCCATAGGTCCGCGGCGTCAGCAGCCAGGGCGCCTTGCCCGGCCGGTCAATGAAACGCGTCTCGCTGGAGCCGATCATCACCAGCGTGCTCATGTCGGCCATGGCGGGATCGGCCTCGGCCAGGGTGGTTAGCGCGATCCGCTCATCGTCGCGCCCGACCGCGCGGGCGAAGGCGACCGGCGTTGCCGCGGACTTCACCTTACGCAGCAAAGCGAAGGCATCGTGGATCCGCTCGGGCCGCGCCTTGGAGGCCGGGTTATAGAGGGCGATGACGAAATCGCCCTCCGCCGCGGCACGCAGCCGGCGCTCGACGATCGACCATGGCTTCAGGTTGTCGGAGAGCGAGATGGCGCAGAAATCGTGGCCTAGCGGCGCGCCCAGCCGGGCGGCCGCCGCCTGCATCGCCGAGATGCCGGGAACGACGGTGATATCCAACGCCCGCCAGACCGGATCGCCGGCCTCGATCGCTTCCAGCACGGCGGCCGCCATGGCGAAGATGCCAGGATCACCACCCGATACCACGGCGACCTGATGGCCTTCGGCGGCCATGGTCAGCGCGTGTTTCGCGCGGTCGATCTCGACGCGGTTGTCGCTGGCGTGCCGGCGCTGGCCCGCGCGCTCGGGCACACGATCGACATAGGGCTGGTAGCCGACGATATCACTGGCGGCCTCCAGCACAACGCTCGCCTCGGGCGACAGCCAGCAGGCCGGGCCGGGACCGAGGCCGACCACCGCCAGGCTGCCTGTCACGCCCCCCACTTTCACGGGCGCCGCCCCTGGCCGGGGATCAGGATCAGCGAGAAATAGGGCGCCTTGCCGTCGAGCTTTTCGGCGAGCGGCATCACCAGCTCGTCCGCCATTGTTCCGCGCTCAACATAGATAGCGCGCGACAGCAGCCCAGCCTCGGCCACGGCCTCGCGCACCTTGGCGAAGTTGCGGCCCAGCTTCATGATCACGGCGGCGTCGGTGGTCTTGAGCCGCGCAACCAGCCCGTCATGCGGCAGAGTGCCGGGCAGCACCGACAGGGTGTCGTCGCCCCAGGTCATCGGCTCCCCCGCCACCGACCAGCAGCCGGTCATGCCGGTGACGCCCGGCACCAGGGTGACCGGATAGCGGTCGCGCAGCCGGATATAGAGATGCATGAACGAGCCGTAGAAGAGCGGATCGCCTTCGGCCAGCAGCGCCACGTCCCGCCCGGCATCGAGGTGGGCCGAGAGCCGGGCCACCGCATCCTCATAGAATTCCGCCAGCACCGAGACATAGACCGGACTGTCGAAGGCATGCTCGGTCGTCATCGGGTAATGCAGCGCCACTTCCTCGGCCTGCCCGGTCATCCACTGGTCGACGATGGTGCGGGCGTTACCGCGCCGCCCGGCCTTGGCGAAATAACTCACCACCGGCGCCGACTGAATGAGGCGCAGCGCCTTCAATGTCAGCAGCTCCGGATCACCCGGGCCAAGACCGATGCCGTAGAGACGCCCCGTCATTCCTGGGCACTCGCCAAGGCGTTGATTGCTGCGACGGTCATGGCGCTGCCACCCTTGCGGCCGCGTACCGCGAGATAGGGCACGCGCCCGTCAGCGATCAGCGCCTCCTTCGACTCCGCCGCGCCGACGAAGCCGACCGGCATGCCGATAACGCAGGCCGGCATCGGCGCTCCCTCGTCAAGCATCTCCAGCAGGCGGAACAGTGCGGTCGGCGCATTCCCGATCGCCACCACTGCGCCGCCCAGCCGGTCGCGCCACAATTCCATCGCCGCGGCGGTGCGGGTGTTGCCAAGCTGCTTGGCGAGTTCCGCCGTGCGAGGATCGTCCAAAGTACAGATAACCGGGTTATCGGCCGGCAGGCGCGATTTCGTCACCCCGTTCGACACCATCTTGGCATCGCAGAGGATCGGCGCCCCGGCCTCCAGCGCCCTGATCCCGGCCAGGACCGCGCCCGGTGCGAACGCGATATCGGCGGCGACCTCCACCATCCCGCAGGCATGGATGATCCGGACCGCCACCCGTTCCTCTTCCGGCGTGAAGCGCTTGAGGTCCGCCTCCGCCCGGATGATGGAAAAGGAGCGGCGGTAAATCTCCGCGCCGTCGCGGATATAGTCGAGAGATGTGGTCAACTGGCTGGGCCCTGGGTCTGCGTTGCCGCCATCTCTCGCAGATACGCCGCTGCCTCGTCCAGCGTCAGGCCTTTCCGGACCGGCGAATCCCATGGGGCGCTGTCGCGGATCAGGTCATAGCGGCCTTGGTCGCCGACCAGGGTCACCGGCGCTCGGCGGGGATGGGCACAGCCTTTGACGCAGCCGGAGAGGTGGAGGAAGGATGTTTCCGGCACCAGCGTGGCCAATCGGCCAGCGTCTTCACGCACACTGGTCGTGGCGTGCTGACAGGCCCGCGCGCCGACGCAGGCGACAACACGGCGGCGGGAATCGGCAGGGTCGAGGATGAAGGCATCCGGCGGCAGAGTTTGGGCGAGTTGCTCGGCGGTTTGCTGCGACGAGCATGGAACGAGGATGGCACGCCAGGGGCTCAGGCGGAGTTCGGTTCCACCTAAGCTAACAACCTGTGTGACCAAATTTTCCAGATTACCAGCCGAGATACGGCCGAAGGGCAGACCGACCCCAATAACAGCGCCTCCCCTCTTGAGGAGGAGGTCGGACCACAGGTCCGGGTGGGGGGTACTGTCACCGCTCGGCCAGTGAGAGTGAGAAGACGGCGACAGTACCCTCCACCCGTCGATGCTTTGCATCGCCGACCTCCCCCTCAAGGGGGGAGGCGCTTTTGAATGGAAGGCAAGACCGATCTCCTCGGCAATCGCCGCCGCGCCGATCCGCTCCACCAAGTCCCGCATTCGGCGCCCATCGCCGCGTTGCGCCAGAAACACACCCGCCAGCTTGGCGGCAACGTCGGGTAGGTCTTCCGGCCGGCATGGCCCCAGCCGCTCATCCGGCGCGCCGTCCAGCCAAATCGCAAAAGCCGGCCCCACGACCGCCTCAAACCGCACGTCCGCCCGCACATCGCCAAGCCCGTACCGTCCCCCGTCATCGACCGCGAAACAGAACTTGCCCGGCAGCGAATAGAGCCTCGGATCGCTCGCCAGCCGAGCCTCGAGAGCTGCGACCACAGGACGAGTGTCCAAAACCGCCCCCGGATCGAGGCCGGCAAGCGGGCTGGCGATCACGTTGCGGATCGCCTCGCCGTCCGGGTTCGCATCCAGCAATCCGGCTTCGGCGATAGCATCCTGCAACCCCAGCAGAGTGGCGTCGGTGACGCCGCGTATCTGCAGGTTGGCGCGGGCCGTCAGGTCGATTTCGCCATTGCCGAAGCGGCGGGACCAGTCGGCGATCTTCATCGCAAGATCAACGGGGACAATCCCCCCGGTCGGTTTCAGCCGGACGATCAGCCCGTCGCCGCTCTCCATCGGGCGGAGCACGCCGGGACACCAGCCCTTGATTGCAGACTCCGTCACTCGGCCGCCTCGCGCAGTGCCGCCAGGATGGCCGACGTGGAGTTGCGACGGGTGGTCCAGAAACCACGGCGGATCGCCTCGTCAAACTTGTGGGCCATGCCACGCGCCGCGGCGAGGTTCGCTTCCAGCAGGAAGGTGCGGACCTGCTCGTCACCCAGCGTGGCGTCAAACAGCAGGTCGAACTGGCGGCTTTCGGTGACGTCGGTTAGCGCAGCATAGGCGAAGAAATTATCGACCGATTCGGCGATCTCAGCAGCACCGCGGAAGCCGTGGCGCATCTGGCCGGCGATCCAGCGTGGGTTGGTGGCGCGGGCGCGCAGCGTGCGGGCGACTTCCTCGCGCAAAGTGCGGATCTTCGATTTGTCGGGGGTCGTCGTGTCGGCGTGGTAGAGGGCCGGGCTGTTGCCGAGCGAGGCCGCGGCGGCGGCGAAACCACCCTCATGTTCGGCAAAGGCATCGGCGCCCAGCACGTCCTGATCGGCCAGATCCTGGACATGGACGAAGGCATCGGCCTCAGCGACGCGGGCACGGAAATCGGGCGCGGCCGGCACGCCCTCGGCATCGGCGCCATAGGCATGGGAGGTGGCGTCGAGATAGGCGGCTCCAAGCATCCGACGCTCAGACCAGTCGCCGCTATTGAGCAAACGGGAAACGCCCACGCCGTACTGGCCTGGCGCGGCGCCGAAGATGCGCAGGCCGGCATCGCCCTCCTTCGCGCTGGCGGCCAGAGGATTGTCCTCGGGAGCCTCCTCCTGCTCGGCCACCGCGCGCACCACAGAATCGAACAGCGCGATCTGGCTCGGAAAGACGTCGCGGAACAGGCCTGAGATGCGCAAGGTCACGTCGACGCGGGGTCGGCCGACGGCGGCGAGCGGCATGATGTCGAAGCCTGAGACGCGGTTCGATCCGGCGTCCCAGCGCGGCCGCACACCCATCAAGGCTAAGGCCTGGGCCAGGTCGTCGCCACCGGTGCGCATGCTGGCGCTGCCCCAGATATCGAGCACCACCCGCCGAGGCCACTCGCCGTGGTCCTGGACGTGGCGGGTCAGCATCTCCTCAGCCGTGCGCCGGCCGATCTCCCAGGCGGTGCGGGTCGGCACGGCGCGGGGATCGATGCCGTAGAGGTTGCGGCCGGTCGGCAGCACGTCGGTGCGCCCGCGCGCCGGGGCGCCTGCCGGGCCAGGCGTGACGAATTTCCCGTCCAGCGCCGCGATCAGGCCGCGCATCTCAGCCTCGCCGCAGGCATCGAGCAGGCTCTCGATCGCCGAAGTATCCGCGCCGCTTATTGCCGCCAGCGAGGCGGCGGTATCGGCCCGGCGCGCAGGCTCCGGCGCCTCACCGAAGACATGCAGTCCGTCGCCGACGCGCATGTCCTTGAGATCGCAGAGCCAGGCGTCAAGCTTCATCAACGCCTCGGCCAGTTCGGTGCCGGGCACGATGCCCGATTCCGCCGCCAGGCCGGTGTCCCGGGCGCGCGCCATGATCACATCTGCGAGCCGCGCGGCCCGGCGCGGATCGAGCGACTGAGCCTCGGCATATTCGTCGAACAGACCTTCCAGCTCGGCCGAAGCGCCATGTGCGCCGGCGGCGATGAGCGGCGGGGTCAGGTGGCCGACCGTGACCGCGGCGCAACGGCGCTTGGCCTGGGCGGCCTCGCCGGGATTATTGACGATGAAGGGATAGATCAGCGGCGTCGGCCCCAGCAGAGCCTGCGGCGCGCAAGCATCCGACAGGGCAACCGCCTTGCCCGGCAGCCATTCCAGCGTGCCGTGGGTGCCGCACTGGATGATGGCATGGACCCGCTCGACATGCCGCAGCCAGAGATAGAAGGCGACATAGAGATGGCGCGGCGGCAGCAGCGGGCTGTGATAGTCGGTCTTGCGCGACCCCACATTGCCCCGGTCGGGCTGCACCGCGACCAGGAGATTGCCGGCGCGAACGACGCGGATCTGGAAGGCGCCATTCATGACCGCTGGATCGTCGTTGGGCGAACCCCAGGCTGCGCGAACTTCGTCAACGAACGCGGCAGGCAGATCGGCCAGCAGGCGTTCGTAAGCAACAATCGATAGAATGGCGGTGGTCTCGCCCGCCGCCAGTGCCCCGATCAAAGCCGACTCGTCGTCCGGCAGGCCAGTGTCGTAGCCTTCCCGCGCCAGCCGTCGGCTGATGGTGATCACGCTGCGCGGCGTGTCGAGGCCGACGGCATAGCCGGTGCGGCCGCCCTTGGCAGGATAGTCGGACAGGATGCAGGCCAACCGCCGTTGACCGCGCGGCGTTTGCCGCAGCCGGGTCCAGCCGGCGGCGAGCCCGGCCGCGTGGGCGATGCCGGCAGGTTCGGGATCATGCGCCAGCCGGGTGAATTCCAGCGCCTCGCTACGCTCGGTCTCGCCCTTAAAGGAAATCGCGCCGGCCAGGATGCGGCCGTCGAATTCGGGCAGCACGACGTTCATCGCCAGATCGGCCGGCCCCAGCCCGCGCTGTGACTCCGCCCACTGTGCCCGTCCGCCGCCGGAAAGCACGAGCTGGACGACGGGAGCATCCGCGCCGTCCAGCACCGAGCCGCCGCCATCGAGGCTCGCGGAGAAGGCCGTGAGGTTGAGGATGACGTCCGGTGTTTCGGCCGTGATCAGATCGCGCAGCGGTGCGATGACGGCCTCGTCCTTCAGGCTGGTGACATAGACGGCAGTGACGGCAAAGCCTCTAGCAGCGAGGGCATCGGCCAGGGCCGTGACCGGGGCGGTGTCGGCGGCCAGCATCCAGGCGCGGTAGAAGACGATGAGGGCGGTTTTGGTATGCTCAGCTTTCTTGCGATGGAAGATGCCCACGGCCGGCACTACGACCGGCTCCGGCGCCTCTTCCTGTTCAATGAGACAACCGGCAACGAACCGCAGGCATGCCGCGATATTCTCAACCCCGCCGGATGCGAAATACGCCCCGATCCGCCGCAAATCGGCGACGGGCACGGTCGAGGCCTCGTCCAGCCGTGCGTCCTCGCGGTGGTCGCCGGGGACGATGGCGAGGTGGATGCCTCGCTCGCGGGCCAGCATCGCCAGCTCGTCGACGCCGTAGCGCCAGTAATCCTTGCCGCCGAGCAGCCGGACGAGGACGAACTTCGCCTTGGCGATCACCTTTTCGAAATAGAGATCGACCGAGAAGGGATGGCGCAACACTGTGAGGTTGGCGAGGCGGAGGCTGGGCAGCGTGTCGCGCTGCGCCTCCCAGGCCGCCGCCAGGACGGACAGGTCTGTGTCGGTGAAAGACAGCGCGACGATGTCGGCCGGGGTCTGGTCGAGGTCCACGGCCTCGGCCGTGCCGTCGATCGACCGCGTCTCGACGCGCAGCATGTGCATGGCGCGGCCTAGCCTCCCAAGGCAGCCGTGATCGCGGCGCGGTCCAGCCCCTTCTCGCCGATCACGACCAGTCGGCTGCGCCGCGCCTCGCCAGGCGCCCAGGCGCGGTCGAACTGCTGGCGAAAGCGCTGCCCGACGCCCTGCACCAGGAGGCGCATCGGCTTGCCGGCCACCTCGATGAAGCCCTTCATGCGCAGCACGTCATGCCGCTCGGCCACACCGGCGAGATGAGCCAATAGGGCCGCGGGGTCGGATGTGGCTTGGATGTCGACGACGAAGCTTTCGAAATCGTCGTGATCGTGGCCCTCTTCGGCGTCGTGGTGCGAGGGGCGGTTGGCGAGATCGTCCTCAGCCGCTGCACCAAGGCCCAGCAGGATGGCGGGGTCGATGCGGCCCTCGCGCGTCTCGACGATCTTGACCGCGCGCGGCACGGTCGCCTGGATTTCCGAGGTGACACGGGACGCTGTGTCGGCGGTCATCAGGTCGGCCTTGTTCAGCACAATCAGGTCGGCGCAGAGGAGCTGGTCCTCATAGACCTCTTCCAGAGGATTATCGTGGTCGATCGAGCTATCGGCGGCGCGCTGGGCCGCCAGTTTTTCCGGGTCGGCGGCGAAGCGCCCATCGGCGACCGCTGCGCCATCGACCACGGCGATCACGCCATCGACCGTCACGCGGGTGCGGATGCCGGGCCAGTCGAACGCCTTGACCAGCGGCTTAGGCAGCGCAAGGCCCGAGGTCTCGATGACGATCTGCTCCGGCTGCGGCGTACGCGCCAGCAGCGCCTCGATCGCCGGGATGAAATCGTCGGCCACGGTGCAGCAGAGGCAGCCGTTCGCCAGTTCGACGATATTCTCCTCAGGGCAGCTTTCGATGCCGCAGGATTTGAGGATCGAACCGTCGACGCCGACATCGCCGAATTCGTTGATGATGAGCGCCAGCCGCCGGCCGTTGGCATTCTCGATGACGTGGCGGATCAGCGTCGTCTTGCCCGACCCGAGGAAGCCGGTGACGATGGTGACCGGGATCTTTGCCATTGGCTGCATGGGAAATCCTGAACTCCGGGTGCGCATAGCCGCAAGCCGTGGAAACGGCGCCGCGGAATCGCGCCGGGGCACCCCGCCCGCCGCGTCAGGTTTGGTTCGCCGGCCGGTTTCCTGGCTTCGTGGATCTTCGCCGCGCGCCGCCTTCCCGGTTGCCCAGTGGCATCGATGACGCGCGCTCACCACGCACAGTTGCGGGGGCAGCTGCGGCCTCGGCTTGGGTATTCCCGCGCCGCCCGCATTCCCGTTTCACCCTCGTTCCCGAGGGACCGTCGGACCAAGACCTTGTTTGCGGCGAGCGGGCCGTGCTGTCAACTTTTGCCCGCCTCGCTTGCCCCGGAAGCGGATTGCGTGCTCTCTGAATCGCAGAGCGAATGGACAAACGATGACCGACACCGATGAAATCGACCGCCGCCATGCGGAGAAGATGGCCAAGCGCAAGCAGGTGCAGGATGCCGAGGTGGCGTCGAAGACGATCACCGCCAAGGGCCTCCTGATGGTCAATACCGGCCCCGGCAAGGGCAAGTCGACTGGCGCCTTCGGGCTGGTACTGCGCGCGCTGGGCCATGGCTGGCCGGTGGGGGTGGTGCAGTTCGTCAAGGGCGCCTGGGACACGGGGGAAAAGCACGCGCTGGAGCGCTTCGCCGACCTGATCCAGTGGCACACGATGGGCGAGGGCTTTACCTGGGAGACACAGGACCGGCAGCGCGACATCGCCGCCGCAGCCCGCGCCTGGGGCAAGGCGCGCGAGCTGATGGACGATCCCGCCATCCGCCTGTTGGTGCTGGACGAGCTCAATATCGCCCTGCGCTATGACTATCTGCCGCTGGATGAGGTGCTGGCGGCGTTGAAGGGCCGGCGGGACGATCTCAACATCATGGTCACCGGCCGTAACGCCAAGCCGGAATTGATTGCGATCGCTGATCTGGTGACCGAGATGACGCTGGTGAAGCACCATTTCGCCGCCGGTGTGAAGGCGCAGGCCGGGATCGAGTTCTGAATGCCCAGTGGCGTGAAAGCCAGGGCCCTCATGTTCCAAGGGACCGGATCGGACGTCGGCAAGTCGCTGATCGTTGCCGGGCTGTGCCGGGCGCTGGCTAATCGGGGCATGAGGGTTCGGCCGTTCAAGCCGCAGAACATGTCGAACAACGCCGCCGTCACTGCCGACGGCGGCGAGATCGGCCGAGCCCAGGCGCTGCAGGCGCGGGCCTGCCGGGTGCCGGCCTCGGTCCGGATGAACCCGGTGCTGCTGAAGCCGCAGAGCGATGTCGGCGCCCAGGTCGTGGTGCTGGGCCAAGTCGTCGGCAATGCCATGGCACGGGATTTCCAGGGCATGAAGGCAGGGCTGCTGCCTCGGATCGTAGAGGCTTTCGAGAGCCTGAAGGCGGAGGCCGATATCGTGCTGGTCGAGGGCGCAGGAAGCGCCGCGGAGGTCAATCTTCGGACCAACGACATCGCCAATATGGGCTTCGCCCGTACGGCAGGGGTGCCGGTCGTGCTGATCGGCGATATCGACCGGGGCGGGGTGATCGCCCAGATCGTCGGCACCAAGGCGGTGATCGATCCCGACGACGCGGCGGCGGTCGTCGGCTTCCTGGTCAACAAATTCCGCGGCGACCCGACCCTGTTCCAGCCGGGGATGGAGATCATCACCCACCATACCGGCTGGCCGGCGCTGGGGCTGATCCCGCATTTCCCCGAGGCCGGCCGCCTGCCGGCGGAGGATGCGGTGGCGCTGGACAGGCGCGCCGAGACGGGGAGCGGCGAGATCGTCGTCGCCGTGCCGAAGTTGGCCCATATCGCCAATTTCGACGATCTCGACCCGCTGAAGCTGGAACACTCGGTCAGGCTGGTGATGGTTCGGCCGGGAGAGCCGCTGCCGGGCGACGCCGATCTGGTGATCCTGCCCGGATCGAAAGCCACTTTGGCTGACTTGCGTGATTTCCGCCGCAACGGCTGGGACATCGACCTTCAGGCCCACGCCCGGCGCGGCGGCAGGGTGCTGGGCCTGTGCGGCGGCTATCAGATGCTGGGCCGGACCGTTGCCGACCCCGACGGGGTCGAAGGGCCGCCAGGCAGCGAGCCGGGGCTGGGGCTGCTCGATGTCGACACGATGCTAACCGGCGACAAGACGCTGACCGAGGTGACCGGCACCTCCACGGATGGTGCGCCGTTCCACGGCTATGAGATGCATGTCGGCCGCACCGACGGGCCCGATTGCGCCCGGCCGCTTCTGCGCTTCACGGACAGTCGGCCAGACGGGGCGATGTCGGCAGATGGTCGGATTCGGGCAACCTATGTCCACGGCCTGCTCGCGGACGACCGGCAGCGCGCCGCCTGGCTGGAATGGCTCGGAGGCACTGCCGCCGGCATCGACTACGAAGCGGAGGTCGACCGGGTACTCGACGCGCTGGCCGAGCATCTCGCCCGGCATATCGACCTGGACCGGCTGATCAGCCTCGCCAGGTGAGCAGGCAGAAGCCCGCCAGCAGCAGCCATTGGATGACGCAGGCCGCGATGAAGACGCGCAGCGCCCTGCGGATATCCGCCGCAGCCGCCTCGCGCCGTCCGTCGCCCATGAAGGCGTCAATGACCAGCTCGTCGCCATAAACTCTCGGACCTGCCAGTTGCAGGCCGAGCGCGCCGGCCATCGCCGCCTCGGGCCAGCCGGCGTTGGGCGAGCGGTGGTGCGAGGCGTCGCGCCGCACCGCGCGAAAGGCGCCGACCAGCGAACCGCCTGTGAAAAACGCTGCCAGTGCTATGAATACAGCCGACAGGCGGGAGGCTGGGATGTTCAGCACATCGTCCAGCCGCGCCGCCGCCCAGCCGAAGGCCTCGAAGCGCGCCGTGCGATGGCCGATCATCGAATCTCCGGTATTGACCGCCTTGTAGGCGACCGCGCCCGGCAGGCCGGCGACAGCCAGCCAGAAGACCGGGGCGACGATGCCGTCGGAGAAATTTTCCGCCAGGCTTTCGATCGCCGCCCGCGCCACCCCGGCCTCGTCCAGCTGCTCCGGGTTGCGGCCGACGATCATCGAGACGGCCTTGCGGCCCGCCGCCAGCCCCTCGTTCTCCAGCGCGTCGGCGACAGCGCGGACATGGTCGTACAGGCTGCGTTGGGCGACCAGGGTGGCGGCGGCAAGCACGGTGACGATGTGCCCGAACAGGGCCGTGGACACGAACCAGAGGAAGAGGAAGGTGGCGCCGAGACACACGGTCAGCAGGATCGCCAGCGCGACCACGCCGAGCCGGCGGCGGGTGAAGTACGACTCGGCTTCGCTGTTCATCCGGGTTTCGAGCACGCCCAGCAACCGGCCCATCCAGGTGACAGGATGGCCGATCGCGCGGTACAGAGGGGCCGGATAGCCGACCGCGGCCTCCACCAGCACGGCGGCGGCGGCAAGTTCGACTGTGGACATGGACGGCATGGATAGCGGAACGGCGGGAAGCGGGGTTGCGGACGCGCCAGGATATCACGGCGGCAACATTGACGCTGCACGCCGCCTGTTCCCGGACGCGCCCGAACCCTGGATCGATCTGTCGACCGGAATCAATCCCATTCCCTATCCGATCGGTGAAATTCCGCGCGAATCATGGACGCGCCTGCCCCAGCCGGCCGACCTCGCCGGTCTCGAGGCCGCTGCGCGCATTGCCTATGGCGCGGGACCGACGGCGGACATCGTCGCGGCGCCCGGCACCCAGGCGATCATTCAATGGCTGCCGCACATCTTCCCCGCGCGCCGCGTCGGCATCCTCGGCCACACTTACGGGGAGCATGCCGCGTGCTGGCGCGCGGCGGGGGCTGAGGTCGTCGCGGCGCACAACCTGGCCGAGTTCGCGACCTGCGGTGTGGGTGTCGTGGTCAATCCCAACAATCCGGACGGGCGGGTCGTCGAGCCCGCGCAGCTGGTGCTGGTCGCCGAGACCCTGGCGCGGCGCGGCGGCCTGCTGGTCGTCGATGAAGCCTTCATGGATGTGATGCCGCCGGCAGCGGGCTTGATTCCAACCCTGCCCGGCGGAACAGTCGTGTTGCGGTCGTTCGGCAAAGCCTATGGGCTGGCCGGCCTGCGCCTCGGCTTTGCGGTTGCGTCTGGAGAATTGGGCGGCAGGCTGCGGGCCGCGCTGGGGCCCTGGGCAGTGTCGGGGCCGGCGATCACGCTCGGGAGGCAAGCACTGGGTGATAAGAATTGGCTGATCGCGGCAAGCGCCCGGCTGGGCGAAGAGTCGCGGCGGCTGGATCATTTGCTGACGCGGGCGGGTTTTACCGTCGTGGGCGGGACGCCGCTGTTCAGGCTGGCCGAATGCAAGGACGCCGCTATGTGGTTTCGGAAACTCGGACGTGCAGGAATATTGACACGCCCTTTCCCCGCCAGGGCTGGCGTTTTGCGGTTCGGCATCCCATCTGACGACGGTGGATGGGCACGCCTGGAGTCGGCGTTGGGGCTCATACCTGCGCTATTTTAGCGCCCCTGCATTGCGGCAAATAGTGACCATGAGCCGTCCGGAGGTCTTTCGGTCCGGATTATCAAGGATTATTTATATTGCCGTTGGACCACTGATACGTAGCCGATGCACATCGAGAAGACGAAGATCAGCGAGACCGAAGCGCGGGATATTGCCGCCCGCTGGGGCCAGGTAGCCGCTTCCGAACCGCTGATCGATTTTGGCAAGACCGGACTGGTCGAAGACCGCAAGCGCATGCTGGAGGCCATCGATTACGTTCGGCTGTTCCTGAAGCATCCGGAGGAGATGGATCGCCTGCGCGATTACATCACCCATCCCTGCCAGTTCGAGGTCGCCGCGCGCGAGGAGGGCTGGGAGGTTCAGGACGACCAGATCATCCACACGCACGATTACGACAAGTCCGTCAGCTACACGCGCTGGGAGGACTGCTGCCACTCCGAGGACATCGTGCTGCGCGAGGACGCAGAAGAGGAGCCGGCGCCCAAGCGCCGCCTGCTCCGCCGCTCCCGCGGCTAAACCTCGCCCTTCAGCCGCGCTATCTCGGCCTCCAGCGCGGCGATCTTTCCATCCCGTTCCTTGAGCGCCACCGCCACATCGGCGGCCTCGAACCGTTGCGGAATATGCTGGGGGCAGTTGATGTCCCAGGCCGCCACGGTGAACAGGATCGCCTGCTCCGGCTTGGCCCGGTAATCCGCCGGCATCAGCTTGGCCGTCAGCGCGGGATCATCCTCCACCACCCGCGCCTCGCCCCAGACCTTGATCCGGCGGCGGTGAGCGTAGTCGATCAGGAACAGGAAAGCCTTCGGATTCTCCGACAGATTGCCTTGGGTGATGAACTGGCGGTTGCCGACGAAATCGGCGAAGGCGATGGTCCTGTCATCCAGCACATGTAGGAAGCCGGCCGGCCCGCCGCGATGCTGGATATAGGGCTGGCCGTCGGCGCTGGCGGTGCCCAGGAAGACGCTGGTCTGCGCCGCGATGAACTCTGCGAGATCCGGCGTGATCGTGGTCCGCCAGGCGCCCCCCTCCTCCATCCGCGCATAGGTCTGGCGCGAGCCCTTGCGGGCCTGGATCGCCTTAATAGTCGGGGTAAAGGCGATATCGCTGGAATATTCGAGCGGTGTCTTCATCGCGTGCCTCCCTGGGCGCTGCCTCCTAGAAGCCGAGGTCGCTTAAGCCCGGGTGATCATCCGGGCGGCGGCCGAGCGGCCAGTGATATTTCCGATCGGTTTCGGCGATCGGCGCATCATTGATGCTGGCGATGCGTCGGCGCATCAGACCGTCGTCATCGAACTCCCAATTCTCGTTGCCGTAGGAGCGGAACCAGTTGCCGCTATCGTCATGCCATTCATAGGCAAAGCGCACGGCGATCCGGTTTCCGGTAAAGGCCCACAGCTCCTTGATCAGTCGATAGTCCAGCTCGCGATTCCATTTGCGGGTCAGAAACGCCTCGATGGCGGCCCGGCCGGTGATGAATTCGGCGCGGTTGCGCCACACACTGTCCGGCGTGTAGGCGAGCGCGCAGTGGGCGGGATCGCGGCTGTTCCAGCCATCTTCGGCCAGGCGCACCTTCTGGGCGGCGGTCTCTGCGGTGAAGGGCGGCAGGGGGGGACGTGTCATGGGAATATCTCCGGAGTTAAGAGGTAATGTAGATACTTCCAGAAATCGGGAGTAGAGATTAGATTTGGTAATCAATATTCCAGAATTCGGAAGGATTATGGATCGCCTTGAATCGATGTCCATGCTGGTCGCTGTGGCCGATGCCGGCAGCCTGTCGGCGGCGGGCCGCAGGCTGAACGTTCCGCTGACCACGGTCAGCCGCAAGGTTTCCGAGCTCGAGGCGCATCTGGGCACGCAGTTGATCCAGCGTTCCAGCCGGCGGACCGCGCTGACCGATGCCGGTACAACATACATAGAAGCCTGCCGGCGCATCTTGGACGATATCAGCGAGGCGGAGCGGACCGCGTCGGGCGAATACCGGGCGCCGCGCGGCGAACTGGTGATCACCGCGCCCATCGTCTTCGGCCGGCTGCACCTGCTGCCCGTGATCTGCGATTTCCTGAAGGCCTATCCCGAGATCGACATCCGGCTGGTCCAGGCGGACCGCAACATCAACCTGGCCGACGAGCATATCCATCTGGCGGTGCGCATCGGCGCCCTGCCCGACAGCACCATGATGGCGACACGCGTGGGCGAGGTACGGCGCGTAATCTGCGGCAGCCCGGATTATTTCGCGCTGCATGGAATTCCAGCCCGGCCTGAGGATCTGATGGGCCACGACTGCATCACTTCCGACGTGCTGGATGCGCCCGATGTCTGGCGTTTCGGATCGGGCCGGTCGGAGATCGCGATTACGGTCCGGCCGCGCATGTATGTAACCACGGCGGAGGCATCGATCGATGCCGCGATCGCCGGCATCGGCGTCGCCCGGCTGCTGTCCTATCAGGTCGCCCGCGCCCTCGGCGACGGAAGCCTCGCACTGGTGCTGGAGGATTTCGAGTCGCCGCCCAGGCCGGTCAACCTGCTGCATGCCGGCGGCAAGAAGGTGCCGCTGAAACTGCGCGCCTTCCTCGATTTCGCCGCGCCGCGCCTGCGGGCACGGTTGATGTCTAGCGGAAACTCGTGAACACCGCGGGCTGCCCCGGAATGTCGGCGCGGCCGCGATAGATCGTGCCGGTCTTTTCGGTCAGGTTGTTCGGATTAGCGAAGCTGCTGCCGGTGACGATATAAAGATCCTTGAGGTCCGGTCCGGCCAAGGACACGCTCTGCGCCTCGCGCACCGGCACCTCATAGTGCCGGTCGACCGTGCCGTCGGGCCGGAAGCGGGTGACGCCGAAGGAATCGAATCGCGCCACCAGCACCCCGCCCTCGGCATCGACGGTGAGACCGTCGGCATCGCGGATATCGGCGAAGACCCGCCGGTTGCTCAAAGTCCCGTCGGCCGCGACATCGTAGACCCACAATGTCCTGTAGCTTTCCGATTGGTAGAGCCGCTTGCCGTCGGGGCTGAAGCCGAAGCCGTTGGAGATAGTAATGCCCTCCCACAGGCGCATGACTTGGCCCGACGGCGACAGCCGGATCAGCGGGCGGCCTTCGGGCGCGCGGGCAGCGGCCACGCTTTCGGCATCGATAACGCCGGCGATCACGCCACCCGCGCCGTCGGGACAGAAATCGTTGATCGCGCCAAGCGCGCTCAGCAGCGGCCTGATCTCGCCGGTCTTCTCGTAAAAGCAGATCAGCCCGTCCTTGCCCGAACAGACGATGCCACCGTCATCGTTAAAGGCGATGCCGCCGATCCAGGTGCGGCCGGGCAGGAAGCTGTCGACCCGGCCGTCGGGCAAAAGCTTGTGCAGGCCGCCGACCGTGACGTCGCTGAAATAGAGATTGCCGCGCGCGTCGACCCGGGGCGCCTCAAGGAATTCCCATCCCGACAGCAATGTCTCGAATTCCATGATGTCTTCCCCTTCCGGACGGCTTTTCGTCTAGATACGCCGGAACCCGGATGTATGCCATCCGTGGGTCGGTCGACAGGTTTGGGGAAGGCGGCGACGCAATATTGTAACAAATGCGCCCAATGGGAACCGTACGATATAGGCCGATATATCGCTGGCGTCAATTATGAAATTACATTTGCCGCAATTCTTTAAAATTACATCGGTTATTCTTGGACATTTTTGTCACACTCGATGGGATTTCGCACCGCAAAAAGCTAGAAATCCCTAATGAAGGTTTTTTCATATTCCCTTCATTAAGCTTCGTGGCTAAAGGGTGCGCCGGGAAAGCCGACGCGCGGGATCCGCGTCACGGCATGCCCGCAACCCAAAAGGGAAACCAAGATGCAGATGAAGTCATTGTTGTTGACCGGCACGATCGCCGGCATCGCATTCGCCGGCCCGGCCTTCGCCGCCAAGAAGCCCGCCGACACTCCCGCCTCGGCGGCGAGCCAGGTGGACGCGTTGCAGACGCAGATCAATGCGATGCAGGCCCAGGTGGCCTATATGAAGCGCCAGCTCGAAATCATGCAGGAGAAGAACCCGCCGCACGCCGCCGCCGCCACGCCGGCCCCGAAGGTTGTGCAGAGCGCGACGAACAAATTCTCGCTCGAGAGCGCCGACGGCCAGTATTCGATCGGGCTGACCGGCCGCATCCACGCCGATGTCGGCGGCTATGTGAACTACGACCCGGCCTCCAAGGCCACGTCGCCGCAGAGCCTGAACAGTGGCTTCAACCTGCGCCGCGCGCGCATCGGCGTCACCGGCAAGGCCGCCGGGGACTTCACCTACGGCTTCATCTATGACGGCGGCGGCACGACCGACGCCACCCCGACCGGCATCCAGACCGCCCAGGTCGGCTATACCGGCATCAAGAACATGGTGTTCGAAATCGGCTATTCGGACACGTTCTTCACGCTGGACGAAGCCACCAGCTCGAACGACACGCTGTTCATGGAACGCGCTTCTCCGGCCAACGTGGCGACCGGCATCAATGCCGGCGACTTCCGCTCCAACGTCGGCGGTCGTTATTTCGACGACCGGCTGTGGATCGGCGCCTACGTCCTCGGGCCGGCGAACCTGCAGGTTCATAACCAGGGCGAAAGCATCGGCGCCTTCCAGCGCATCGCCTACCAGGTCCTGTCGGAGCCGGACTACACGCTGCATGTCGGCGCGGCGGTCGACGAGATCATCACGGCCCCGGCCAATGGCGGCTCGGCCGCGGCGACCACCCAGACGGTCGATCTGACCACCGGCAAGATCATCACCACCACCGCCCCGAACGTGCCGACCTTCGCGCTCAGCGATCGTCCGGAACTGCGCATCGACACCACGGCGCTGCTCAACACCGGGCAGCTGGGCACGCTGGGTCATGCGGTCAACGGCGGCTACATCGCCAACTTCGAGCTGGCGGGCAATTACGGCCCGTTCTTCTTCCAGGGCGAGTATTTCCACTACAGCGTCGATCGCGTCGGCCTTGCGACTGCCGAGTTCGATGGCGGCTACGGCGAGGCGTCGTATGTGCTGACCGGCGAGTCCCACAAGTACAACAAGGCCTCGGCCGCCTATAACGGCATCGTTCCGGCGCATGCCTTCGATCCGTCCCAGGGTTACTGGGGTGCGTGGGAAGTCGCGGGCCGGGTCTCCTATGTCGACCTGACCAGCAACTTCCATTCCGGCCAGCCGACCGGAGCGGGCCTCAGTGCGGTCAATGGCGGCAAGCAGACCATCTTCACCGCCGGCGTGAACTGGTATCCGAATACCTATATGCGCTTCATGATCAACTACATCCATGCCGACTTCGACAAGGCGAACTCGAGCTCCTCCTCGGTGCCCTTGGGCAGCGCGATCGGTGCCAACGTCGATGCGCTCGCGCTGCGGACGCAGGTGACCTGGTAAGCCTACCGAACCTTTTCGGTTCATCGACGGGCGGGGGCAACCCCGCCCGTTTTTTATGCCTGAAATCAAGCGCTAAGCGCTCCCCCCGAGGCCACGGGATAGCAGCCGCCTTATTTCACAGACGATGAGTAAATTTTAATCTAGTTGACTCAAATGTTAGTGTAATTTAATCTAATAACACGTTAGATATATGTACTAACTGGCGACCGACCGTTCGGCGCCTCCAGAACCTGAAGTCAAAGAGGGTAAAATGTCTGTCAGATCGCTGCTCGCCGCCGGAACCATCGTCGGCGCCGCGTCCGGGGTTTTCCACCCCGCCATCGCCGCGTCACCGCAGGTTACGCAAGACGCTATCAAGGCGCAGCAGGCGCAGATCGATTATCTGAAGCAACAGCTGGAGGCGATGTCCGAGAAGTTGCAGCAGATGCAGATCAAGCAGAACGAGGCCAAAGAGGCGGCGGCCAAGGCGCCGGCGCCCAAGATCACGCAGAACCCGTCCACCAGCAAATTCGCCATCGAAAGCGCCGACGGAAAATACTCGGTCGCGCTGACCGGCGGCCTGCAGGGCGATGTCGGCTACTATCCCGGCTTCGACCCCAAGTCGAAGAGCATCGGCCCGCAGAATTTGAACAGCGGCTTCAATGCCCGCCGCGCCCGCATCGGCGTGACCGGCAAGGCAGCCGGCGACTTCACTTACACGTTCATCTACGACGCCGGTAACAGCTCCGACGCCACGCCGAAGGGAATCGAAGCCGCCCAGGTCGCCTATGTCGGCCTCAAGAACTTCCAGTTCGACATCGGCTATGGCAGTCAGCCCTTCACGATGGACCAGTCGACCAGTTCCTACGACACGCTGTTCATGGAGCGGTCGACGCCGACGAATATCGCCCTCGCCTTCAACACCGGCGACAACCGCTCGGCCGTCGGCGGGCGCTACTTCGACGACCGGCTGTGGGTAGGCGCTTATGTGACCGGACCGGCGGTCGGCGACGTCCACGGCCAGCCCGAACGTATCGGCGCCTTCCAGCGTATCGCCTACCAGGCCCTGTCCGACGCGGATTACACGCTGCATGTCGGCTTCGGCATCGACGAGCTGATCAAGGCTCCGGCCAATAACGGCGCGGCCCCGGCGACGACGCAGACCGTCGATCTGACAACCGGCAAGATCACCACCAGCACCGTCCCCAGCCCCTATTCGATCTCGCTCTCCGATCAGCCGGAGCTGCGCGTGGACACGACCACCTTCGCCAACACCGGCACGCTGGGCTCGCTTGCCAATCCGGTGACCGGCGCCCAGATCTACGACGTCGAACTGGCCGGCAACTGGCACAACTTCTATGCCCAGGGCGAGTATTTCCACTACCAGGTCGACCGCCGCGGCCTGGATACCGCGACCTTCGACGGCGGCTATGCGCAGTTTGCCTGGACGCTGACCGGAGAGACCCACAAATATAATATCGCGAACGCTGCCTATAACCGGATCGTCCCCGCCCATGCCCTCGATCCGTCGCAGGGTTACTGGGGCGCCTGGGAAGTGGCCGGCCGGGTCAGCTATCTCGACCTGACCTCCAACTTCACGCCGGGCCAGACGACCTCGGCATCGACCTCGGCGGTCAATGGCGGCAAGCAGACCAGCTTCACCGCCGGGCTCAACTGGTATCCCAACAACTATATGCGGTTCGAGCTGAACTACATCCATACGGATTTCGACAAGGCCAATTCCGGCTCGTCGGGCATCCTGGGCACGCCGGTCGGCGCCTCGATCGACGCGCTGGGGCTGCGCACCCAGGTCAACTGGTAAACCGACCGAACCTCTTCGGTTCATCAACGGGCGGGGGCAACCCCGCCCTTTTTTGTTTCCAGCGCCAAGTGCCGCCGAGCCACATACCGCAGCCTCCGGCATATTGTACAGATTTGTATAATGTTTTATTTTTATTGACACATAGATTAATGTATTTTAATCTTAATGCACGATATAGACATGTGTTGTTCGATGCGCTTCCCTCCGTGGGCGCCTAAAATGGAACCTGAGGCGACGAGTTCAGAAATCGGTGCGTACGCAGTGACCCGGCAATCGTTACTATTCACAAGCAGAGGAAAATGATGATCCTGACCTATCGGCTTCGCGCCGCGTTTCTTGCCGGCAGCCTCACGCTCGCGGCGGTGGCCGGGGCGCGGGCGGACACGACGCTGCTCAACGTCTCCTACGACCCGACCCGCGAGCTCTATGTCGCCTTCAACAACGCCTTCGCCGCCCACTGGAAGAAGGAAACAGGCGAAGACATCGCGGTCCAGCAGTCGCATGGCGGTTCAGGCAAGCAGGCCCGGGCGGTGATCGACGGACTGGAGGCGGATGTGGTGACGTTGGCGCTGGCCGGCGACATCGACGCCATCGCCAAGACCGGCCAGATCAAGGGCGCCTGGATCGACCGCCTGCCGGACCACAGCACGCCCTATACCTCGACCATCGTCTTCCTGGTGCGCAAGGGCAATCCGAAGGGCATTAAGGACTGGGACGACCTGGTGAAGCCGGGCGTGTCGGTCGTGACGCCGAACCCGAAGACCTCGGGCGGCGCGCGCTGGAACTATCTGGCGGCCTGGGGTTATGCGCTAGACAAGTTCAAGGGCGACGAGGCGAAGGCCAAGGATTTTGTCGCCGCCCTGTATAAGAACGTGCCCGTGCTCGACAGCGGCGCCCGCGGCTCGACCGTCACCTTCACCCAGCGCGGTGTCGGCGACGTTCTGGTCGCCTGGGAGAACGAAGCCTTCCTGGCGGTCAAGGAGGCGGGCACCGCCTACGAGATCATCACCCCGTCGGAGAGCATCCTGGCGGAGCCGCCGGTCGCGGTGGTCGATGCCAATGTCGACCGCAAGGGCACGCGCAAGGTGGCCGAGGCCTATCTCAAATATCTTTATACCGACGAGGGCCAGAACATCGCCGCGAACTGGTACTACCGGCCGCGCAACCAGGAGGTCGCCGCCAAGTATGCGGCGCAGTTCCCGAAACTGAAGCTGTTCACCATCGACGAAAAGTTCGGCGGCTGGGCCAAGGCACAGCCCACCCACTTCGCCGACGGCGGCGTGTTCGACCAGATCTATCAGCCCGGCGCGAAATAACAGCCAGCACTCAAGTCGGGCGGACCTGCATGGCAGAGTCCGCCCGAACCATTTTACCCGGGAGGGAACATGCTGCGTTTCGGGATAGCGGTCGCAACGGCCGCTGCTGCGCTCGTTCTGTCGTCCCCCGCCTTGCGGGCCGACACGACACTTCTGAACGTCTCCTACGACCCCACCCGGGAATTCTACGTCGCCTTCAACAAGAGCTTCGCCGACTACTGGAAGAAACAGACCGGCGAAACCGTCAAGATCGAGCAGTCGCACGGCGGCTCCGGCAAGCAGGCGCGCGCGGTGATCGACGGGCTGGAGGCCGACGTCGTCACTCTGTCGGTGGCGCAGGATATCGATGCCATCGCCGCCGCGGGGCTGACTGCCAAGGATTGGGCGAAACACCTGCCGAACGACAGCTCGCCCTATACTTCCACGATCGTCTTCCTGGTCCGCAAGGGCAATCCCAAGGGCATCAAGGACTGGGACGACCTGGGGAAGCCGGGCGTGGCCGTGGTCGCGCCCAATCCCAAGACCGGCGGCGGGTCGCGCTGGAACTATCTCGCCGCCTGGGGCTGGGCGCTCGACCGATGGGGCGGGGACGAGGCCAAGGCGCGGGACCTCGTAACCCGAGTCTATCGCAACGTCGTCGCGCTCGACAGCGGCTCGCGCGGATCGATGACCACCTTTTCCCAACGCGGCGTCGGCGACGTGCTGATCGCCTGGGAAAACGAAGCCTACCTCGCGCTCAAGGAACCCGGCGGCGGCCAGTATGAGATCGTCGTTCCGTCCGAGAGTATCCTGGCGGAACCGCCGGTCGCGATGATCGACGCCAATGTCGATCGCAAAGGCACGCGCAAGGCGGCCGAAGCCTATCTCAACTATCTCTATAGCGACGCAGGCCAGACGCTGGCAGCGACCTGGTTCTACCGGCCCCGTTCACCGGAAGTCACGGCACGTTTCTCCGCGCAATTCCCGAAGCTTAAGCTGTTCACCATCGACGAGAAGTTCGGCGGATGGACCAAGGCGCAGGCGACGCACTTCGCGGATGGAGCGATCTTCGACCAGATCTATCAGCCTGGCGTGAAGTAATCGGTCCCATCAGCCCCGTTTTACTGGGAATTTCACAATAAAATCCCTGCAATCTTCTGATACAAAGCGTCGTCAGAAAGCTTTACAGCATGACGGCGCAAACCGGGTTAGTTCCCATAATAACAGCCTGATTCAGCGGCTTACCGATGCTGGCACAGCGTTTGCTTGACCTTCGCTCTGTAGCGTTGCCGTCATAATTCGACCATGTCATCATGGTCCATAGAATGGCGGAAGCGCTGGCAGAGCGACTAGCGATGTGTGGACCGAAGATGCGCCCGATCAAATTCCTGTCGAAAGTTGCGATAGCCGCCGGCCTGATGGTGGCGCCGGCCGCGATGGCGACCCCCTACGATACGCTGCAGTCGATCGCCGGCGCCTATAACGTCTTCCTGCTGGGCAATCTCGGCACCGCCAACGCCCCGTTCGCGAACACAGACTCCGAGGGAAGGGTCGCGGTCGCGGGCAACGCCTATGTCAGCGGATCGGCGATCAACGGCAATAATGTCAGCGGATCGGCCGCGCTGGTGGTCGGCGGCAATCTCTCCCAGACCTACGGCTCGATCCAAGGCAATGCCTATGTCGGCGGCAATGCCACGCTGAACGGCGTCGGCAGCGTTCAGAACCTGGTCGTCGGCGGCAGCCTGAACCAGACGTCGGGCACGATCAGCGGCAATGTCTTCGTCGGCGGCGCGCAGACCAATCTGTCGAGCGGCGTGACGATCCAGGGCACGCTGACGCTCACCGGCGCCAACTCTCAGCTGAACGCTGGCTCGAACGGCGGCAGCAGCCCGGCGGCGATCTATGTCACCTCCTCGACCACGGTGAACAATCCCAGCTATTGGACGACGGTGCAGCGCAGCGGCGCCCCGGCAACGCCGGCGACCCCGCTCGACGTGTTCGGCAGCTCGACCGACATCACCAACGCCTCGACCAGCCTGACCGCGTTGTCGGGCGGGACCAATGTCAGCTCCTCGGGCGGCACCATCAACATCACCCTGTCGAAGAACGGGCTGAACGTCATCAACCTCAATATCGCCAACGGCGCAACGATCACCGGCATCAATATCACCAACGCCAACGGCGTGGTCCCGACCGGGCTGATCATCAACGTCAACGGCAATAACCTGAATTTCAACGGCGGCTCGTTCAGCCTGGGCTCGCTGGCCAACAATCAGGTGCTGTTCAACTTCGGCAACGCCCAGACGCTGACCTTACAGAACCTGGCCTTCGAGGGCGCGCTGCTGGCGCCGCTGGCGACAGTCACGTTCAACAGCGGCCATATCGACGGCGCCCTGATCGCCAACAACTATCTGGGGTCGGGCCAGCTCAACTACGTCGGTTTCAACGACCCTCTGCCGACCTACCAGACCAGCGGCGGCACGGTGGTCGCGACGCCCGAGCCCGGAACGATCGCCCTGTTCGGAACCGGGCTGATGGTGCTAGGTCTGGTCTTCCGGCGGCGCACGATGAGAGCCGCCCCGACCTGACCTAATAGGTTGCGCCAATGCGGATATTGCTGCTGATCGCCCTTCTCTTCCTCTCCCAGGCAGCAACCGCCCCCATAGCAGGCGCCCAGATAAAACAGCCTCCCATCGCCACGCCCGCGGCGCCCGACGCCATCATCGGTTCGGCCAAGGCGCCGCTGCCGCCGCGCGAGGCCGAATATATCGGCATCGTCCAGAATGCCCGGAAGCAGTACACCACCGCCCGCAGCGTCGACGGCCGCAAGAACGCGCGTGTCGCGATGCAGAGCGCGGTCCATAATTTCATGGGGCTGTCCCACGACGCCCAGGACTGGGTCGGCGTCTTCAAGGACACCAAGAAGAATCCGCTCGGCACCCAGTCGGTCGAGATCGAGATCGCCCCCGGCGTCACCGTCGCGACCTGGGACAACCCAGCCTCCGACGCGACCTACTACACGCTGTTCCAGCAGACCTCGGCGACGGGCAAGCTGGTCAGCAGTCTCTCGATCGGCGACGAGGTGGTCTTCAGCGCCAATCTGATCGGCGCGGTCATCAGCAGCGACGAGGACATGGTGCTGCGGCCGCAGGTGATCGGCAAGTTCAGCAAGCTGGAGAAGATCGCGCCGACGCCGGCGCCGGCGAAGAATTAGCCGTTACAGCCACTTGGCTATTGGCTCTGGGTCTGCACCTGCGCCACGGCCTCTTCGTGGTGGAAGAACTCGCGCGCGATATCGTTGCCGAGATGCCCGAGGATGGACTGGAACAGGTCCAGGAACTCATGCAGCCCGGCGATCAGGATGGTCTCGATCGAGCGGCCGTTGAGCTCAGCCTGCAGCTCGTCGATCCGCTCCAGCGCCGCCCCGCCGCCGCGCAAGCCATAGCGCGAGCGCAGCTCGTTGAGCACCCGGCCCATATCGTTGACGCACAGCGCCACCGACCGCGGGAAGGCGCGGTTCTGCAGCAGGAAGCCGGCGATCGTCGCCGGGCTGATGGCGCGGAAATGGACCCGCCGATAGGCGTAGTATCCGGCGGCCGAACGCAGCACCGAGTTCCATTGGCCGATATCGAAGCCCGAGCCGACATCGGCGCCCAGCGGCAATAGCTGGTGGTACTTGATATCGAGCAGCCGGGTCGTCTGGTCCGCCCGCTCCAGCCAGCGGCCGATCGAATAGAAATACCAGGCCTCGTCGCGGAAGAAGGTGCCCTCGGTGATCCCGGTATGGGCCTGGCAGCCCTCCTTGATCATCGCATAGGTGCGCGACAGCCGCGCCTCGCTGAGGTCGGCCGGGGTGAGCGCGTGGATCTTGCGGTGGAAAACGTTGAGATGGGCCCACATCTCGGTCGAGATCAGCGGGCGCAGCGCCCGCGCATTCTCCCGCGCCATATGGATGGCGCCGATGATCGAGGTCGGATTGTCCTGGTCCAGCACATAGAACTGGGTCACCGATTCGCGGTCGGCCTGGTCGTGCGTCTTCAGGAACCTTGTCTCGTCGGAATTCAGCATCAGGATCGACCGCCAGCTGGCGGAATCGCGCGAATCGGCGGCGAAGACCTGCTGAACATCCAGCAGGCGGGCGAGATTCTCGGCGCGCTCGACATAGCGGGCCATCCAGAAGGCGGCTTCGGCGTGGCGAGACAGCAGCATCAGCGGCCTCCCTGCGCAAACAGCACCCAGGTATCTTTCGACCCGCCGCCCTGGCTGGAATTCACCACCAGCGAGTTCTTGCGCAGCGCCACACGGGTGAGGCCGCCGGGCAGGACCCAGGTGTCCTTGCCGGTCACCGCGAAGGGGCGCAGGTCGATATGGCGCGGCTCGATGCCGTCGTCGCAGACGGTGGGGCAGACCGACAGGCCGATCACCGGCTGGCTGATGAAATTGCCGGGATCCTCAACGATCTTGGCCCGCGTCTCCTCGATCTCCGCCCGGCTGGCGCGCGGGCCGATCATCACGCCGTAGCCGCCGGAGGCGCCAACCGGCTTCACCACAAGCGATTCCAGGTTGGCCAGCGTATAGGCCAGACCCTCGGCCTCGTTGCAGAGGTGGGTTTCGACATTGGGGATGATCGGATCCTCGCCCAGGTAATAGCGAATCAGCCGGGGCATATAGGCATAGACCGCCTTGTCATCGGCAACGCCGGTACCGACGCCGTTGGCGAGTTGCACATTGCCCTTCACATAGGCGTCCATGATGCCGGGCACGCCCAGCATGCTGTCCTCGCGGAAGACCAGCGGGTCGAGGAAATCGTCGTCGATGCGGCGATAGATCGTGTCGACGCGGCGCAGTCCCGCGATGGTGCGCAGATAAACCCGGCTGTCGACCACCACCAAATCCCGCCCCTCGGCCAGGGTGATGCCCATCTCGCGCGCCAGGAAGACATGCTCGAAATAGGCCGAGTTATAGGTGCCGGGGGTCAGCAGCACGATATGCGGATCGGGCGCGGAGCCGGGGGAGTTCTCGGCCAGGGCCTGGCGCAGGCGCGCGCCGTAGCTGTCGACCGACTGGACGCCCAGCCCGTGGAACAGCTCTGGCCAGGCCCGGTGCATCATGCGGCGGTTTTCCAGCACGTAGGAGACGCCCGACGGGGTGCGGGCATTATCCTCCAGCACCATGAACTGCCCGTTCTGGTCGCGCACGAGATCGATGCCGCAGATCGCGACATAGACGTCGTTGGCGACCTTCACCCCCTCCATCTCCTTGCGGTAGTTGGGGTTGCCCAGGACCAGATGGGCCGGGACGATGCCGTCCCTCAGCACCTTCTGCGGCCCGTAGACGTCGGCCAGGAACAGGTTGATCGTCTTGACCCGCTGCCTGACCCCGGCCTCGAGCACGCCCCATTCGGCGGCCGACAGCACGCGCGGGATCATGTCGAAGGGCAGCACCCGATCGATGGCGTTCTTTTCCGAGTAGACCGTGAAGGTGACGCCGAGGTCGAATAGGTCATTCTCGGCAGCGATGGCGCGGCTTCGAAGCTCCTCCTCGGTGATGGTGGAAAGCTGCTGCTCTATCGTCTCGAACACCGGATGGGGGCTGGCTGGGGAGCCCAGCAGCTCGCAGTAATACTCACCAGAATCGTAGTTGCTCAGGAGGCCGGAGCGGGATGTCGGTGAACTCATCGCGGGTGATGCAGCCTTATGGTTATGAGGTGAGCTTATCACTTGTATTGCACTGCACAATACCCCCGCGCAGCCGGGTTACAGCCGATCCCGCGTCACATGCGATCGCCCAAGTCACATGGCGCCAAGTCACATTCGGTCAAATGACTCCACATACGTGTTCACCCGGCCCTTGAGGTCGGTCTGCCGGGCGCTGCATTCCATCTTTTTCATGCCGCGCGAGAACTCGCAGATCTCGACGACAAAGCCGGCCTTCTGATCGGAGACCTGCTTCAGCGTTCCGTCGGGCTGCCAGGTGAAGGAGGAGGTGCTGCCGGGCCGGCCGGCGATGGGATAGGGCTTGCCGTCGATGGCGCCGGAAAAGCTGGTTGCGCCGGTGGCGCCGTCGGCCATCCTGACCGTCACCGTCCAGTTGAAGGCCTTGCCGTCATCCTTGGTGATCGCCATGACCAGCTCGGCCGGCGCCTCCTCGCCGGGGAGGGTTTCGGTTTCCTTGGGGTTGAGGCGCCATTTGCCCTCGATGCTGGGTGGGCGGGCTTGGGCCTGCGTCGCGGCGGCCATAACCGCCAATGCCGCGATTGTCGTCAGTCTCGTTTTCACCATGCGTCCATCAACAAACATGCCGTGCGATTGTTGCCTGTAAGGTACGCACCGCGGCGCCCATTCCGCCGGTTATGAATTTGCCGCCGAGCCGTTATATAGACAGGCGAATCCCCAAACTTGAAAGGCCTTCCCGTGTCCATCAAACGCATCACTGTCGGTCCGCGCATGAGCCAGGCCGTGGTCCACGGCAACACCGTCTATCTGTCGGGCCAGGTCGCCAACGCGACCGCCGGCGGTTCGGTAACCGACCAGACCAAGGAAATCCTGGGCCAGATCGACGCCCTGCTGGCCGAGGCCGGCACCGACAAGAGCAAGCTGCTGTCGGCCAGCGTCTTCATCACCGATATCGGCACCTTCGCTGAGCTGAACGCGGTGTGGGAAGCCTGGGTCTCGCCCGGCAACACGCCCTGCCGCACGACGATCGAGACCAAGCTGGCCTCGCCGAAATACGCGATCGAGATTTCGGCGATCGCGGCGGTCTGAATTTCACCACCAAGAATACAAAGACAGCGGAATAAACGGCCATGCCGGTGCCCAGCACTCCGAAAGCGGGGCGAGTGGTCGCAGGATGGCGGGAGCGTCGCCGCATCCCGCCATCCCGTTAGATTACTTCGTGCAAGTCTTGTCCTTCGGGATGCAGGTATCACCGCAAGGTTTGCCGGTTGTGCACTTCTTCGCCGAAGCCGCCGTTGCATGACACTCCTTGTCCTTGGGGATACAGGTGTCGCCGCATGGCTTGCCAGTCGTGCACTTAGGCGCGGTATCGGCAACGGCGGTGAAGCTGAGGCTCAGCGATAACGCTAGAAGGGCGGTGCTGATAAACTGATTCATCGTTGCTCTCCCTTGTGAGGTTCAAGGGAGCGTGCACCTAGACCGGCCCGTACCGCTTAGAAACTAAGCGGTACCCTTATTGAGAAGCTCCTTTCCAAAACGGCACATTATACTTCGCGGACCCAGATTTTTTATCGGGCCTGACGCCTTAATCCTAAAATATCGCTTTACAGTCGCGGTCCGGTTCGGGAGGGAGCCCGTTTCGCTGCACGTAGATGTACATGCCGGTCTGTCTCTCATCAGATCCATACCAGACTTTCCAAAAATCGCCGGCCCGTCGTGCATTCCAGCCTGCCGGATTCATCACCGCGGGTTCACCATTGTCGCGGGCCAGTTTTCCCCATGAATCGTCGCAAGCCTTGGTGCCGATCGCGATGGCCTGTGCCGGTGTTCTGACGACTGGCGAGGTTGCGCAGGCCCCGACGACGGCACCAATTGAAATGCCGACTATCCTGATGGAAGCAAGCAGGAAATGGCGCATTGCGCACTCCTGTCGTCGATCTGCTCGATCATTCGCAAAACTTAGGTGTGACCAGCGGGGTCCGCAATGGATCGGATGGCAGCAACGAGATGATAAAGTTGTAAGGCCAATGCTGCCGTACAGGCCGCGCCGCCTGTCTCCGCTCTTTCTTTTTCGTCATTCCCGCGAAGGCGGGAATCCAGGAATTGAACCGCCAAGGCGCCAAGACACCAAGGAAGCGCCAAGGCAAAGCCTGAAACCGGTTTTTCTTGGCGCCCTTGGCGATCCCTCGGCGCCTTGGCGTTGAATTCATGCGCAGGCGGCTCTGGATTCCGCGCCACAGATGGCGGCCCTGCCGCGCGGGACCCTCTAATCCCCCACGTCCCGCAGCAGCACCTCGGTCACGTCATAGCCCGCCTCGGCGGGGATGCGCAGCGCCGGGCCGTCGGGGTGGTCGAAGGGCTCGGGCGAGATCGGGACGATGGTGCGGGCGCGCGCCGCCGCCAGGGCCTCGTCCACCGTGCGGCTCTTGGCCAGCAGGCCGAGATTGGAGCGGGTAACGAAGACCACCTTGATCTCACCACGGGCCTGCGCCGCCAGCGCCTCTGCCGGGGTGATCCAGCGGGAATTGATCAGCTCCTGCTCGTCATGCGCACCGGTCTGCCCCTCGGGCGCGCGGGCCAGGTAGAAGCGGGCATCGAACCGCTTCTTGCGGATCACCGGCGTGATCCAGTTGGCGAAGGGCACCATCAGGTCGATGGCGGGACGCAGCCCCTCCTCCGCCATGATCGCCGAGAAAGCCTTCTCACCGGCGCATAATGCCGCCCGGTGATCGGCGGCGATCCGCTCCAGCCGGTCGGCCCCGACCAGATCGCCCCCGCCGACGGGCCGGGCGAGCAGGAAGGCTGCCTCCTCGAAAATTTCTCGGACCCCACCGATCCGCGAGATCGCATCGTCAGGCAGGCCAATGTCGGGTAGGCCTGGGCCAGCCCCATCGATCAGGCTGGGCGCCGAATCGTCCGGGTCCACGGCGCCGCCGGGGAAAACCAGCACGCCCGGCATAAAGCTGGAGCCTTGATGGCGGGTCGCCATGAAGACCTCTATGCCATGCGGGCCATCGCGCAGCAGCAGGACGGTGGCGGCGGGACGGGGAACGGCGGGCGGGTCGGGAATCTCGATCATAGTCCCACCTAAGCGCCGC